>Ga0075120_10003027_pt1 | contig 11739 bp, 11 predicted proteins | sample AntAceMetag02UKL_FD_69792 | JGI IMG/M metagenome (GOLD analysis project Ga0075120, IMG submission 69792) | Saline lake microbial communities from Ace Lake, Antarctica - Antarctic Ace Lake Metagenome 02UKL | ecosystem: Environmental > Aquatic > Non-marine Saline and Alkaline > Saline | place... | reverse complement strand
AATGGAGGCATCTTTTTCTATGAAGGTATCGGTCTGCGGGATGTACGCCTCGGGCTGGTAATAATCGTAATAACTTACGAAATACTCCACCGCGTTTTCCGGAAAGAAACTTTTCAGCTCCGCATAGAGCTGAGCGGCCAGCGTTTTGTTGTGGGAAATCACCAATGTCGGACGCCCAAAATGCCGAATCACATTGGAGATCGTGAACGTCTTCCCGGAACCGGTCACCCCTTCGAGCGTCAGATAACGTTCCTTACCTTCGTCCAAAGCCGCCGTAAGCCGCCGAATGGCCTCCGGCTGATCGCCGGTGGGCTCATACGACGAGACCAATTTGAAAACTTCTTTGTCATTCATCGGTGAGGAACGTTAGCGGTCCTGCCCATGCCTGTTCAAGCTCATTCGCCGCACAGGACACGGACTGGAAGTCCATGCTACATTCGGGAAACCAGCACAGCCCGAGACTTCGCGCCCTGCGCGGCCTTCTGTTAAAAAATCTTTTTCACACCCGCTGCGCTCAAGATCGCAAAGTGCGCAAAGCCCAAGTATCCATTCGCGTCCATTCGCGGTTCAGAACTCCCCCGCACAACCCAAGCCAAACCCAATTCTCCGCATTTTTATCTAAAGATTGCGCAGATTTTGGATATTCCGTGGTTGATGAACAGGATAAGGAGTAGGTCTGCATATTGCTAGCCCGACACGCGGCACACCAGTCCAGCGAGCCAGGTGCGAACGATGTCTTTCTGCGCATCGTCCAGGTCCTTCACCCAGGCCAGATAACCGTCCTTTGCATGCCCTGCTGCCGAGGCTGCAATCTCGGCAATGCCGGTGGCCTCGGCCTCCTGCCCGAGGATATTTTTCAGGCGCGCCTCGCATTGCGGCCATTGTTGAATCCACTCCGCCTGCCCCGCCGCACACTCGCGCAGGGAGGCATCTCCCTGGATCAGATTGTACGACACGCGCAACTGATTCGTCCACTGTCCCAGGCGTTTCATGCGTTCATCCAGAATGAGGCTCAGCACGCGAATGGCACCGGAACAACAGGCCCGGTCTGCCACGGTCTCCGTCATCATGCGCGACCGCACACGCCGGTACCACTCTCGCAGCGCATAGATGTTGCCGATGTAATACAGATTGTTCTTCGCCACCCGACGAATCCGTTTGTACACGCGCATGTCGTAGGGCTCCATTTTGGGTGCCGAAACGGGTGGGATATGCAGCATACCCGGCTGCAGCCCATCGCTGCGCATAATCGAGCCAGCCGGAATCACCGTGCCGAACGCCACGCGACATGGCCCGGCCAAACCGCCCTGCCCGCCCAGAAACACGGGATCATTATCCATCAGTACGCCACTCGGTACATCGCCAATCAGCGAGGGCGTCGCCTTATCGCCATGTGGCGTATAGTTGAAATGAATATACGACGATCCGATTTCGCTGTGCTCCTTTCGGCTACGTCCGCCCGCCATCAGCGCATCACAGAAATTGATCAGGCTGCCCGCCGTGACGCAGGGCAGCAACACGGTCTGCTTCAAGCCCACGCTGTGCGCCACGCCCGCCTCTTCTTCGAGCAGGCACCCCGGGCGAATATGCGCACCACTCCCCACCGAGGTCTTCGACAGAAAAACCGACTCTTCAACATATCCACCCGCCAGATCCACCTTGGCCGCCAACTGACAGTTCAGCACCGTGGCGGGCGCTTCGCGCCCGATCACGCAGCCCGGTCCGATCACCGTCTGCGCGCCCAGGATTCTGCATCCGGGATAGATCTTCACACCCTCGGCGATATGCCCCTCCGGTATGGCCGGATCAATATATACGTTCTCCGGATCGATCAATTTTACGCCCTGCCGAATCCATTCCGCGTTTTTTTCTCTACTCATTGCATTTCCCCGCTCACTTCAACAGCAGGCCAATCGCCACGCCCCAAGCCGTAAAGGCCAGGAAGATCAGCGATTTCAGCCCGCTTACTTTTGTAAACAGCAGGTTGACGTCCGTGTTCCCGCGACTAAGCACCACCACAATTACCACCACCGCCAACATCACCAGCGCCCATATCATCTTTTTGCTCATACACACCTCTTTCCTACATCCCTCGCGTGATGTACCACACCATGAAAAAAATACCGACAATCATCAGCCCCGACAATATCGCTTCCATACGCCTTTACTCCTTGCATCATTTTTCCGGGAGAAACACAATCCCTTTTCCACCCCGGTCTTCCCCCAACGAGGCCGTCAGATTCGCGCCGGGCTGAACGGTTCCGCGCAGAATCTCCTCGGCCAGACGATCCAAAATCCGACGCTGAATCACGCGCTTGAGCGGGCGGGCGCCAAAGGCCGGGTCATAGCCCTCTTCAGCTAGGAATTTTCTCGCCTCATCGCTCAGATTCAGATGAATGTGCTGCGGATCGAGATAGCTCTGCACCCGCTTGATCTGGATGTCCACAATGCTGGTCAACTGCTCACGCGTCAAGCTGTGGAAGATGATGATTTCATCAATACGATTCAGAAATTCCGGACGGAAATTCGTGCGCAGGACCTCTTGCACCTTCCGCTCCATCTCCCGGTATTCTGGATCGTCGCGCTGCAAACGCGGATAGAGTTCGAGTGTCTCGTGAATGATGGAGCTGCCGATATTCGAGGTCAGAATCAGCATGGTGTTGGTAAAATCCACGGTCCGACCATGCCCATCGGTGAGACGTCCGTCGTCCAGAATCTGAAGCATGATGTTGAAGACATCCGGATGAGCCTTCTCGATCTCATCGAAGAGCACCACGGAATACGGTTTGCGGCGCACGTGTTCGGTGAGATATCCGCCCTCGTCGTAGCCCACATAACCCGGTGGCGCTCCGATCAAGCGGCTCACACTGTGTTTCTCCATGAATTCCGACATATCCACCCGAAGCATGGCGTGTTCATCATCAAAGAGAAATTCAGCCAGCGCCCGCGCCAGTTCCGTTTTACCCACCCCAGTCGGCCCCATAAAAATAAACGACCCGATCGGACGGTTCGGGTCCTGCAGACCCGAGCGCGATCGCCGCACCGCGTTGGATACGGCGGAAATCGCTTCCTCCTGGCCGATCACCCGCTCGCGCAGGCGGTCCTCCATCTGCAGCAGCTTGCTCTTTTCGCTCTCTAGCAAGCGACTGACCGGGATATGCGTCCAGAAGGCCACTACCTGGGCGATATCCTCATCGTCCACCTCTTCCTTGAGCATTTTCTGATCCTTTTGTAGCTCACTGAGTCGGGCCTGGGCGGACTTGACCTGCTTTTCCGTTTTAGGAATGCGGTCGTACATGATTTCAGCGGCCCGCTCGAGATTGTTATCGCGCTTGGCAGCCTCTTCTTCGCCCCGAAGCAATTCGAGAGCCTGGGTGAGACCGCGTATTTCCGCGATGAGTTCCTTTTCCTTCGTCCAGTGCAACTTCATGCGCGTGCTGTCCTCACGCAGATGACCTAGGTTCTCCTCGATCTTCTGCAAACGTTCTTTTGATGGCTCATCTTTTTCGAGTCGCAAAGCCTGACGCTCGATTTCAAGCTGCATGATGCGCCGATCCACTTCATCAATTTCGGTGGGCAGACTGTCGATTTCCATGCGCAGACGGCTGGCCGCCTCGTCCACCAGGTCGATGGCCTTGTCCGGCAAAAAACGATCGCTGATGTAGCGGGCAGAAAGGGTAGCGGCGGCCACCAGCGCGGCATCCTGAATGCGCACCCCGTGATGCACCTCATACCGCTCGCGCAGTCCCCGCAGAATGGCGATGGTATCCTCCACCGACGGCTCATCCACCATCACCGGCTGAAAGCGGCGCGCGAGCGCGGCATCCTTTTCGATATATTTTCGGTATTCATCCAGCGTGGTCGCACCCACACAGCGCAATTCGCCCCGGGCTAGCGCGGGTTTGATCATGTTCGAGGCATCCACCGTGCCTTCCGCGCCGCCCGCACCCACCAGCATGTGCAGCTCATCGATGAACAGCACAATCGCTCCTTGGGCATCGATCACCTCTTTCATGAAGGCCTTGAACCGATCCTCGAATTCACCCCGGAATTTAGCACCCGCCAGCATCGCACCCAGATCGAGCGATATGACTTTTTTGTCCTTCAGACCTTCGGGCACATCGCCCGCCACCATCCGTTGGGCCAGCCCTTCGGCAATCGCTGTTTTGCCCACCCCCGGCTCGCCAATCAGCACCGGATTATTCTTCGTGCGGCGCGAAAGCACCTGAATCACCCGGCGGATTTCATTGTCCCGCCCAATCACCGGGTCCAGCTTCCCGCTGCGCGCCGCAGCGGTCAGGTCCACCCCATATTTTTTCATCACCTCGTACTTATCCTCGGGGTTCTGATCGCTGACGCGCTGGCGACCACGTACCGCCTGCAACGCCTTAAGTACGGCATCGGGGGTCAGGTCCAACTCCTCTGCAATGGCCTTCCACTCGCTTCCGTCCTGCTGCAACGAGGCCAGAAAGAGATGCTCCGTGCTGACGTACTCATCCTTCATCTTGCCCGCCAAATCAAAGGCCTCATCAAAAAGTTTTTTCAGTCGGCGCGACATGTAAATTTCCACGGAAGCGCCTTCCACGCGGGAACGCCGCCCCAGCGCCGTCTCCAAACGCTCGAGCAAAAGAGGTTTATCCACCCCTAGGCGCGCCAACAGCGGCGTGACCACCCCCTCCTCCTGCTCAATCAACGCCATCACCAGATGCTCCACAGCGATTTCTCCGTGGCCATGTTTTTCGGCCGTGCGCCGCGCCTGCTGTGCCGCCTCCTGCGCCTTGATCGTCAGTCTGTCCAGTTGCATAGCACCACCTCATCCGATTGTTTGAATCGCTTCAACGCCTAAAAACGGACACATAATACGACAACGCGCATTGTGATTCAAGAACTGCCGAATAATCCCACAATCTTTCCCTAGACAAAATCCTGGGAAACGACTAGTTTTCATCGTCGATTTGAAAGGATCGTTCTGGCAATGAAAACGAGGGTGTAACCGGCAACAAGCAGGAAGGTTCAGCAACCATGTCCGACCGAAAAATTGAGATCAACATGGAAGTTCAGGGAGAGATCACCATCGTCACCGTGAGGGGCGCGTTGGATTCTTCTAATCTCCGACACTTTAAAAATGAATTGGACCCGCTCTTCAATGAGGCGGATAAGCATGTCGTGATGGACTGTACGGAACTTTCCTACGCAAGCAGCCAAGTCTTCGGTCTTCTCTCCTGCTACAACAAAGCCAGCCTGGCCAAAAAACGCTACTTCGCGCTCTGCAACGTCAGCTCTCAAATGTACAACATCTTGGACATTCTTGGGCTTATTCCGGTGTTTCGCCTCTTCGAAAACCGAGAAAAGGCCGTTAACGAAGTCCAACGCCTGATCGACAAAAAATAACTCATGCATCCGGGAGCGACCATGGAAACCAACGTGCAAATGGATCCCTATGAGCTGATTGTTCCGGGCGACCCGAAATCCCTCTCGCTAATCCGCATGGTCGTTACAGCCATCGCCCGCGAAGCGGGCCTTTCCGAGGAGCAGATCGGACGAGTGGAAGTAGCCGTAGACGAGGCTTGCACCAACGTCGTCGAGCACAGCTATCAAAACCTTAAGCCGCACCCTCCCGTTGAGGTACTCGTGCAGGCCGACGGAAAAGATTTCATTGTGGACATCGTGGATTCCGGCCCCTCCTTTGATTTCAACAACAGCGTCCGCAACAAATTCCCGGACCACTGGATTCAGGGAGAAAACGTACGTGGAGCAGGCCTTTACCTGATGATGTCGCTCATGGATTCGGTGGACTATGAACGGCTTCCCGACGAACGAAACCGTATGCGCATGATTAAAAAAATCTCTTAAACAATGAGGGAACAGATGAAAAAATCAAAAAACTCAGCATGGCAACGGGCTTTATTGACCTCGGCGTGTGCAGTCATGCTCATGTTTCTGTGTTCATCCTGCGAAAAAGACGACGATGACTACGACCACGACATACCGGCTGGCATGGGCACCCTGGTCATCGACAACCGAACCTACTCCGATATCTATGTCTATATCTCCGGACGTGAACAGGAAAAGGTAAGTAGCGACGATTACGAGTTCTATGACCGGGAGCCCGGAACCTACCGCGTGGCCCTCGAAGAAAAACACGGCGACCGCGCCTGGTTCGGCGATGCCGACATCATCGAAGGCAGAAAGACCGTCATGAAGGTCTACATCGGCTCGCGGTACGACCGATACGACGTGAACTGGCACATAGACTGACCGCCCATGACCTTTTCTTACCACCGAACGCTTCGCCGACTCGCGCCGGCACTCCTTATGCTGGCCACCTGCACGGCGACATACGGGTTGGATGAACAGGCCTGTTTTGACAAACTCGCCGACCGCTTCTCCCCATCCAAGCCAACCGTGGTGATGACCTACAACGTCACCTACCGCCTGCTCGGAATCCACATGCTCAGCGTCGCCACCGCCACCATGGAGGCCACCGAAGGCTACTGGACCTACCCTGAAAGCGGGTACGCCGAACCCTGCTGCTTGATCAGCATCCGCCTGCAATCCACCCGATGCGATGCAGAGGCCAAGAAAAACGGACGCATCTACATCAATGACCACCTCGTCTCCGTTTCCACCATGCCCAAACTCAACACCATCCTCTACATGAAAAAAACGGATGAATACATCAACCCCCCCTTCAAAAAAGCCAAGCGCATCGAACATACCGCCGTCTATGACCTCGAAAACGGCACGCTGGATTATTACGCGAAAAACTATCTGACCGGCGATATTCAAACCAACCTCACCGGTGCTGCCGACATGGCCACCCAGGGAAAAGAAGTCTCCAAAATCCTCCAAATGGTCTCCGATGTCTATCACGGACGCCTCGATCTCATCACCCCCGAATCCGACTTCCGCCTCATGATCAATTGCGACGGACTAGCTGTCCCCTTTGCCGCCCAAACCTCCCGCGATACGCTTTCCATGCTCGACAAAGACTGGCCGACCCTGTGCGCCGAGGTCATGCCCGCCCGCGAGGCCCCGAAAATTCGCAGCCGCGAATTCAGCATGTGGGCCACCTCCTTTGAAGAAATGGCCTCACGACTCGACGACCCCATTCTCAAACAGCTCGCGGCGGAGATACCAGCCTGGGGGATGACCCCCCTGCTGGCTAATTACGGACTGGCTCTCGGCTATATTCGATGCGCCCTGGTCGATATTCACACCATCCCGAATCTGCCCGATGAAACCACGCTCCTCTCCCGTTCCATCGCGGCGGAATTGCCTCCCAATGAAAAACTCCCTCCGAGCAATCATCCCTTATGAAAAAAATAGGTCTCATCGGCGGCTCCGGTCTTGATCGTCCGGAAATTCTGGCAAACGCAAAACATCTGACCGTGGAAACCCCCTTCGGTGCCCCCTCCTCTCCCCTCACCTGCGGCACCATGGAGGGAGCCGAAATCGTACTGATCGCCCGACACGGCCACCAACACATTCATACCCCCTCCGGCGTCAACTACCGGGCCAATATTCACGCCCTTAAAGAAATCGGCTGCACCCACATCCTCGCCACCACCGCCTGCGGTTCCCTCCGCGAAGAAATCCAACGCGGTGACCTCGTCATCCTCGATCAGTTCATCGACTTCACCCACCGCCGCATGAACACCTTTTATGAAGCCTTCCAACCGGGCGCCGAAAACGCCAAACATACCCCCATGGCCGACCCTTTCTCCGCCGAACTGCGCAACACCCTCATCCAGGCCTGCCGCGAACTGAAAGTACGCCATCACGAACACGGCACCGTCGTCACCATCGAAGGCCCCCGCTTTTCCACGCGCGCCGAATCCAACCTATTCCGAATCTGGGGCGCCGACGTCGTCAACATGTCCATTGCGCCCGAAGCCGCCCTGGCCAATGAAGCGGGCATCCCTTACGCCGCCGTTGCCATGGCGACCGACTACGATTGCTGGAAAACCGATGAAGCCCCCGTCGAATGGGCTGAAATTCTCCGCATTTTCGGACAGAACGTGGAGAACGTAACCCGACTCCTCCGCACCGTCATCCCCCGGATATAAGCCATGCCCGCCCCCCTCCTCGCCGGCAACTACCACTCGCACACGCAACTGTGCCGCCATGCCGAAGGCATGCCCATAGACTATGCCGCCGAGGCCGTTCGCTGCGGACTCTCCGTCCTCGGTATCTCCGATCACACCCCGATCCCGGACGACCGTTGGCCCGGTGTACGCATGCCCATGGCCTCGCTTCCCCTCTACATCGACTCCATCCGTGAGGCCCGCGAAACCTTCCCCGATCTCACCATCCTCATGGCCCTCGAATGTGAATACATCCCCGAATACCATCACTTCTATGAAGACGAACTGCTTGGGCGCCTCGGCATGGATTATCTGATCTGTGCGCAGCACTGGTTTCCCTGTCGCGGCGAATGGCTCGGTTGCTTTGGGCAAAGCGACACCCCCGAACGCCTCACCGCCTACGCTAACCACACCATCCGCGCCATGCAGACCGGACTCTTCGCCTTTACCGCTCATCCCGACATCTTCGGAAACGACTACCTCGTATGGGATGCCCATGCCGAAGCCTGCGCCGCCGCCATCGCCGAAGCCGCCGCCGAACTGAACATGCCTCTTGAAATCAACGCCCTTGGCTTCCGGCGCGAAAAAATAGAAACCCCGTCCGGCATCCGGTGCATGTACCCCTGGCTCCCCTTCTGGGAAACCGCCGCCCGCTTTCCCATCACCGTCACCATCAATTCGGATGCGCACCGCCCTGCCGACCTCACCGCAAATATCCCCGACGCCCTAGCCCTCGCCAGCCGCTTCAACCTGCCCTTAGCATCAGCGCCCCCGCAACGTGGCTGCTGAAGCGACAGGCACGTTCCTCTCTCTCTCCACCGTTTCGCAGTGCCATCAGAGGCGCGTACCCGCCGGGATCACCGCATTTTTAGGAATGACGATCACGCCGTCGCGGACGGTGTACATGTCGGTCACGGTTTCATCGGCCTTGCCGTCGGGCGTGATATAGGCACCATCGCCGATGCGTGCGTTCTTATCGACAATGGCCTTTCGAAGGTAGCAATCTCGTCCGATGCCGATGCTCGGCAAGCCGTCTGGCGCATGGTCTTCGTAATAGTCCGCGCCCATAATGACGGAATGCTCCACCACGCTGCCCTCACCCACGATCGCCCGGATGCCCACCACGGAGTTCAGGATGCGGTGTCCAGAGATGATGCAACCTTCCGAAAGCATGCAGCGGTTCAGGTCGCAGCAGTTGATTTTCGAGGGAGGGAGATAGCGCATGTGCGTGTAAATCGGAGCACGCAAATCATAGAACGTGAATTCGGGCAGAATTTCAGTCAGGGAAACGTTGGTCTCCCAGAAGGCACCGATGGTACCGATATCCCGCCAGTACCCATCGAAGATATAGCTGTAGACATCGCACTCTTTGATAGCTGCCGGAATAATATCGTGTCCAAAATCTTTCTTTATATTGTTCTCAAGCAGATTTTCCAGGACTTTCGTGCTGAACACATAAATACCCATGCTGGCCAGATAGCGTTCTTCCTCCATCATGGGCGCGCGCAGGGCATCCAGCGCCGGGGTATCGCCCGGCTTTTCCACAAAATTCACAATACGGTTTGAACCATCCACCTGCATGATACCCAGCGAGCCCGCCTCATGGCGTGGGACCGGTTTGGTGGTAATGGTCAGGTCGGCACCCGACTCCTGATGACGCCGAATGACAGCGCCAAAATCCATCCGGTACAACTGGTCGCCCGAGAGGATCACCACATAGTCCGGTTTCTCGTCGCGCAGATAGAAAAGGGTTTGGCGCACGGCATCGGCGGTGCCCTGAAACCAGGCGTTGCTATCGGGCGTCTGCTGGGCGGCGAGGATGCGCACAAAGCCCCGGTGGAACTGATCGAAAATGTAGGTGGACTGCACGTGTTGATGCAAAGAAACGCTGTTGTACTGTGTCAGAATGTAGATGCGGCGGATATGACTGTTCAGGCAATTACTGATGGGAATATCCACCAAACGGTATTTGCCGGCAATCGGAACGGCCGGTTTTGCGCGTTCTTTGGTCAGGGGTTGAAGACGTGAACCCTGACCACCGCCCAGAATCACTGCCACCGCATTCACAAACTCCATAATATACCTCCGCGTGTTTGTAGACAAACACTGTTTACCTTTACGAAAATCATACTATACTGCTCCCCATCCACGCAGAAAGTAGAATTTCACTTTTCTTTTTTTTCCAGATTCAACGACAGGGGCGACAGCATGAAAATAGGTATTATAGGCGGCTCGGGGCTCTATCGCATTTCCTCGGCGGAAGACGGTCGGGAAATCATCCTTCAGACTCCGTTCGGCGAACCTTCGGCCCCCTACTACGCCGTCGAAAAACAGAACAATACCTTTTATTTTCTTCCCCGACATGGGTCGGCTCATCACATTCTCCCCTCGGAAATCAATCACCGGGCCAATATTCACGGCTTTAAACAACTCGGCGTCGAGCAATTGATCTCGATCAGCGCCGTAGGCAGCCTTCAGCCGCAGTACCGCCCTCGCGACATGGTGCTGGTCGATCAATATGTGGACCGCACCAAGGCCTCGGATCGGCACACCTTTTTTGGGCGCGGCGCGGTGGCGCACGTTGCCTTCGCGGAGCCGGTCTGTCGGCGGCTGCATCGGTGCATGGGAACCCTCCTCGCACAGGTGGTGGCGGCCAATCCGGCGCATCAATCCGTTCAGATTCACCCTGGCGGAACCTATGTCAATATGGAAGGCCCCGCCTTCTCGACACGGGCCGAATCACAGTGGTATCACCGCATGGGTTTTGATGTGATCGGCATGACCACCCTCGCCGAAGCCAAACTAGCCCGCGAAGCCGAACTCTGTTTCGCATGCCTTTCCATGGTGACGGACTTCGACAGTTGGCACGAGGAAGAAGAAGCCGTCAATGCGGGCATGGTGCTGCAAACCATGCGCGACAACGTCAGCCTGGCGCATGATTTCATCACGGCCCTGCTCGCCAATCCTCCGGCGGACGACCCGGACTGCTCCTGCCACCACGCCCTGGATCATGCCCTGATGACGCAACCTGACCGTATGCCCCCGGAGACCCACGACGCCTTGCAGATCATCCTGCAGCGCACCTGCACACCTGCTTGACCGGGTGTGGAATCACCCTCACGTTTCATCGCCCGGTGTTCGTCCCCGGAGATTCACTCCTCCCGAAGAGCATGGCGCGGGCGAGTTTCTGATGAAATTTCGGATAGGCGGTCAGCTCCACGTAATTCATTTGGTCGCCCAAATTCAGGGCCTGTGAACGGGTGGAATCTGAGAGCAGCATCTGCACCGCACCGCGTCCGGCGGCATTGCCCACCTGCGCCACCTTCGTCGGTGGCCAGGGAGGAATCATACCAATCGCTGCTGCGCTTGCCGGATCAATGTACGTTCCAAAAGCGCCCGCCAGAATAAAGCGGTCCACCTCCTGATAAGTGATGCCCGCATGTTCCAAAAGAATATCAATGCCCGCACGTATCGCTCCCTTGGCCAATTGAATCACGCTGACATCCGACTGCGTGATAAACACCGGGGCATCGCGATCCAGACACACCGCGCGCTCCTTGCCCAGCATTTCCACCAGATCGTGCGTTCCGTCGAGGCCTCCCGGCCTGGTCAGCATGCCCTGCTGAAGAAACTGCGCCAAGGCATCCAACAC
>Ga0075120_10003025_pt1 | contig 11751 bp, 8 predicted proteins | sample AntAceMetag02UKL_FD_69792 | JGI IMG/M metagenome (GOLD analysis project Ga0075120, IMG submission 69792) | Saline lake microbial communities from Ace Lake, Antarctica - Antarctic Ace Lake Metagenome 02UKL | ecosystem: Environmental > Aquatic > Non-marine Saline and Alkaline > Saline | place... | reverse complement strand
TGAACGTTTTCTGTTATTGCTCTAACGGCTTTGGCCAGGGTGTCCTTTTGGCCGGTGGCTGTGTTGTACCTGGTAAGTATTGCCCCAACACCAGCTGAATCGCCGTTAACGGGTGTGTATTTATACCAAACCTTAAACTTAGACGGGGTATCGGTAAATGGCCTGCCATTTTCGATATAAGGTTCGGTCATCATAAAATTACCAGATGCCAGCAGTCCTGAAATAAGAAAATCACCCCAGAGCTTGGTTTCCAATCGCGCGGCATATTCTCCCGTATGTGCATCGGTGGTTTGGGAGACAGTGACGGGGCCACCCAGTGCTGCCAGGGAATTTAGTGTGGTCCACCAGTCACCCGCAGGTTCGTAGTAAATGTTTGTCGAATTGGGGATCCAGTTGTTAAATCCACCCTCCGGGATTTGAGTTTGTGCCATTGCAGAACCAATCAGCAAGGATAGGATCAGGATATTCAATGTTTTCATATGCATAAGTTTTTCTATAAAAAAAGAAGTGTTATCAAAATGATTTGTTCAACGCGTAAAAATACTTAAAAAATGACAATTTTGGCTTAAAACCGTTTCTTAGGGGTGCACGACAAATTGCACAGATACTTTTTCATCACCAATGATGTGATTATTATTTTTTGAAATATTATGCAATCCCCGCACGTGCGGGATTGTGATTGTTCATATGGAATATGGTTATTACAATTATGAATGTCCTACGGACATTTTGCCGTAATGAAGTATGTAAGAGCCTTACCTCGTAGAGCCCGCCTTGCCGCGAGGCAGGGTTGCATAATTGTAACAATTTGTAACAAAAGAAAGAGCGAAATCCTCGTAGAGCCTGCCTTGCCGGCTAGGCAGGGATTCATAAAATCAAACTACGAGATACTTTGCAATTTGTCGTACACCCATGAGGACGTTAAAGTGACTCTCATTTTACTTTATTGTAATTTGCCTTATAGGTATTTGACTGTTTGTTATTGATGAAATCACAAATTTCAATCACAACCTGTTTGCTTTCAGGAATGGGAAATAGGGCCCAGTCGTGTTGCATTTTCTGGTATTCCCGGAAAATGAAGTTTTGGCTGTTGGAACCTGTTTTGGATTTCAATCTTTTGCAATCAGCATAGAACAATTCTTCTGTTCCACAGAAAACAATGGTTTTGGGTAAGTCGATAAATTCCCCATTAATGGGCGATAATAAATATTGACCCTGCCTGTCACCATTTGAATATTTCAGTCCTGCATGTTGAAGCATTTTTACAGTGAGGATATGGTCTGATTCTTCCAGTTTTTTAATCGCTGGATTAGACATGGTTAAATCTAACCATGGTGATAACAAAATAAGCCTTACAGGAAGTTTTTTATGTTTTTCTTTTATCAGTTTTTGAGCAAAAGCGAGTGCCAGTCCGCCACCAGCAGAATCTCCCATGAAAATAAAATTGTCTTCAGGATATTGATTGATCAGCAATTCGTATGCACCGCTTATCATTTCAAATGTTTCTTTATAATTATGCTCAGGTGCCAAAGGATAATCAATATGTGTCATCCTGCAGAAGCTCCTCTTGATTATGTTTTCTGATAGCCGCCAATGACCGGGTGTTGTTTTAAAAATGTAGGCTCCCCCATGAAAGAATATAATATGATTCTTTGTTACTTTTTTTTTGCTTTCAAATGTTACAATATCCTTTTCATGAAACGTCTGAAGATTGACCAGGTATGAGCGCCTAATCCTTTTAGGAAGAAATCCTTTCTTAGACCTTGGTTTTTTTTTAAATGCTCTTTTTTCAACTCTTTTTTTAAAGTTGAACACTTTCAATATTGTGGCGAATATTTTTGATTGGATGCTGGGGTTCATGCTATTATTTTTGTACTTTTTTTGTGCCCTGCATAAACAGCACACACCTACCAATAAGCTATAGAAACTGTCTAAAATACAAAAATACAAAATTAATTTTCCGAATTGGAGGTAGTGGGTGTTGTAGCCGGCATGTCAATCGTAAAAGTATTACTGAAACCCCTTGTGCATTTAGGACAGATTTAGTTTGAGTTTATTATATAATTCTAATTCCACAAGCCCAATCTCGGGCGCATTTGCAATGCGAGCGCAGAAATACTCCAAATTCATTACCTTCAAATCCTGCACAATGTTGTATTTCCAAGTCTCCTCACCTAAGAAACAAGCCCCTATTGAACAAAAAAACAAGCAAGGTGTTAAAATAAACATGAAAAAATCTAAGCCTCTAAACGCTAATCTGCATAATCCCGGTGAGGTTTGTGTACAAGGTCTCCCGAGCTTATTTAGCAAAACAATTTTAAGCTTTGCCGCGGCTTTGCTTATCACCTTATTAATGGCTTTTCAGGCCAAGGGACAATCCATAACCTTATTATCGCCCAATGGTGGAGAAGTTTGGATGACTGCAACTTCACAAACCATTTTGTGGGAATGGGAGGATACCAGTACCGAAGTTGATGTGTATTATTCACAAGATGAAGGTGAGACCTGGAATTTTATGGGCAATTCGGATGGTGGTGCGGAATCACTTGACATCACTGCCTATTTGATTCCCAGTGAATTCTGCAAATTCAGGGTCACCTCTGCAGAAGATCAATTTATAACTGATGATAGCGACGACTATTTTACGGTCATCGCAAACCCGGTTTATTTTAATACACCCCAAGCCGGGGATGAGTTTTATCCGGAACAAACGGCCTCACTGCAATGGGATAGTTTTATGTTCCTTACTTGCGACCTTCATTACAGCACCGATGGCGGGCAAACCTGGATGCTTGTTGAATCTAATATGATTTTAAATTTTTATGATTGGACTGTGCCGGATGTTATATCTGATCAATGTATGCTTAAAGTCAGCGATGCCAACGACCCAACAGTATATGGACTCAGTGCTATTTTTTCAATCGTAGCCCAAGCAACTGCTGTTTTTACAAGCCCGGTGGGTGGAGACATTTGGACTTTTGGTGAAGAAGTCACCATGAGTTGGACAGGAGAAAACCTTCCATTGAGCGTTTATTTCGACTACTCACTTGATGGCGGACAATCCTGGAATTATTTGGGCAACGCCATCAGCGAGCCTGCAGGTGGGTCTGTTGAATTATCGATCCCAAAAGTAGCGAGCACCAACGTGAAAATCCGGATGATGAACGCCGATTATACTTTTATGTTTGGCATAACCGAAGACCCGTTTACTTTCTATGTTCCACCAGTCTTCGTTTTTTATCCTGACGATGGTCAAAAAGTTTATCTCAACGGATCTATACAAATCATTTGGCTGGTTTATGAAGTTGAACTTGTAAACCTGGAGCTGTCAATAGATGGTGGCGAAAACTGGGAAATCATTGAATCGAATTTGGACGGTGACCAATATACGTTCAATTGGACAGTTACCGGCAGCCCTTCGGATGACTGCTATTTTAAAATTGTGGACGTCAGCGACCCCACTAAATTTGATATCAGCGGCAGGGTAGAAATACTTGAAACTCCGGTTATCACTTTGACCAATCCTATTGGAAATGAACTTTGGAGAACCGATGAGACTTACACCATTTCGTGGTCGTACGATAATCCGGAAGTCTTTTATGTGATTGCGGAATACAGCATCGATAGTGGTGCCAACTGGAGCTATATTGCTTTTGGCTTACCTGCTGAGGGAAGTATCGATTGGGAAACGCCTGCGCTTGAATCGGAGCAATGTTTAATCCGTGTGTTTGATTCTGGTTTACCCTTTGTAGCTGATACCAGCGAACTATTTGCCATACGCGATTTTCCGTATTCGCCGATTTGTATCGTGTCGGTTGATAGCACAAGCAATCAGAATGTCATAATCTGGGAGAAACCCGCTACTGATCAGATCCGTGATTATATCGTTTATAAAGAGACGAATCAAATGGACATATTTGAACCCATTGGCACTGTTGCTTATGATAGCCTGCCCTTTTTTGTAGATGTTAATTCCAACCCGACTGTTAAATCATACAGGTATAAACTGGGGTATGACGATTCGGAAGGATATGTTTATCCCATGGGCGACATGCATCAGACTATTCACCTGACTATGAGTATGGGTATAGGAGATTCATGGAACTTAAATTGGAGCAGTTATATTGGTTTTGATTTCGCCTCGTACAATATTTATCGCAGCAGCAACGGAACGGCCTATGAATTAATAGAAACTATTTCGTCCAGCTTTTTCTCTTTTACCGATATTGAGGCACCGGCTGGACAGGTGTTTTACTACATCGAAGTAGAAAAAGAAAATGGTTGTAACCTAAGCACAAGGGAATATCAGGTAAGCAGCGCCTTTTCAAATATTGTTACGAATAACGTCCTTTCTGTTGACAATCCGGAAAACAGGCTTATCAACAATGTTTATCCAAATCCTTCAAATCAATGGCTAAATATAGTAACTGGTGTGGAAAGCGGAATTCTGGAAATAGCACTGCACGATATAGCGGGTAGGACAATAATGAAAGAAAAATACGGTAAGGTCAGTAAAAATTATCAGGCTACGCTAAATGTAAGCAGTGTTGAGGATGGAATCTATTTCCTTAAAGTCATTTCAGGAAAGAGTTTCCAATCTCAAAAGGTAGTGGTCAGGCATTAAATTTTTTAGACAAAAAAGGATAATAAGGCTCTTCATTTTAGAAAAATGAAGATCCTTTATTTTTGCCATTCCCATGCCTCGCTCAAGCTACAGGAGAGTGAATCTTTGAAGGCTTGTTATTGCCAGTATTACCGGAATATGACTAATTAATAATATACAGCTTAGTAGATTTAACCCGGAAAATTCATGAATTTTCCGGGTTAATTTCCTGTATGGTTAATTTGCAATTCATTTGTCTTGATGACCCAAACACGGCCATGTGATATTAGGTGCTGTTAGCGTTTCGTTGTTTTTATCTTGTTAGTTTTCATTCATTTTTGCTGCATTGCCTTTCTGTCTGTGCGTTGGTAAAGAAAGTTCTTTTGCAATTTTTGGTTTTAGCGTTGGCTTGTGCGAATTGCAAATGTGCTTGCTTTTAGGGTAGGCTTTAATTTCACATCTCTAACCATTGTCTAAATAAATTTACTCTTGCTTTGCTTATCAATATTTGCTCTTTTATATTTGGTTTTGTTTTCAACAACAATCGCCCGTTAAAATAATTCTTTACTTCAATTATCGTTTTTCTCGATACAATAAACTGACGGTTAGCTCTGAAAAAATCAGTCTGATTTAACTTATTTTCTAAAACATCCAAAGTCTCGTCCAAAACATATTTTTCTTCTTTAAAGGTCAATCCGTAAACAATAGCGCTTTCAATTAAGAACAAAGCAAAATCAGCAACAGGAACAGGTACAAAACCATCGTGTTTTTTAATCAGAATAGTCTTTTTTTCATGGTCTGCTTTGTTTGTTAAAGTATGCAAAACATCTAAAAGGTTTTTATCTGTAATGGTTTGTTTTTGTGAATTATGATATTTATTAATGGCAAATTCAACATCTGATTTTTTAATTGGTTTTAAAATATAATCAATACTGTTAACCTTGAAAGCACGGATAGCATATTCATCAAAAGCGGTTGTAAATACTACAGGGAATGATACTTCTGTTTTATCAAAGATATCAAATGAAACTCCATCTGCAAGTTGAATATCGAAAAAACCAAGTTCGGGTTTTGGATTCGATTTTATCCAATTAACGGATTCTTCAATACTTTCAAGACAGGCCATGACATTGATTTGAATATTCAATTCATTAAAAATGGCAAGCATATTTTGCCTTGCACTTAACTCATCTTCAACCAATATTACATTCATTTTATGATTGGTATTTTAACATAAAATTCGTTATTTTTTCCGGAAATTTCTATTTCCTTACCGCAAATCATCAGATACCTCTTGTTTAGGTTCTTCAATCCTGAACCATGACTTTCAACATTTGCTTTTTTAATTATTTCATTTCTAAAGAAAATAAAATCTTCAGTATTTTCAATAGATATTTTTATGGGATTTGAACTAAGTAATTTATTGTGTTTGGTAACATTTTCAAGCAATACCTGTAATGCCAATGGTGGAATTCTATAATCCATTACATTTATGCTTATTTTGTTATCAATGATGAAATTATTACCAAATCTTTTTTGCAATAGATAGGAATAATCATTTAAAAAAGCAATTTCTTTGTTTATGCTAACAAGGTTGTTGTTTCCACTATCAAGAATATATCGGTAAACCTGAGACAATTTCTCAACAAATTCAAGGCTGTCACTCTTCTCAGCAGTTCGAATGACAGCACTCAGCGAGTTCAAGGTATTAAAGAAAAAATGCGGGCTTAATTGCTCTTTTAAAGAGATGAGTTCGGCATTTGCTTTTTCGGTTTTTAATTGGTGGTTTTCGGTTCTTAAAACATACATCTGTTTCAGAAATACGAATAAATACGCCACAGAAATAGCCAAAATATATACAAATAAATTGCCTAATAAATAATATATCATTTTACCAAATCCTGAAAACCCAGCACTCAAAATGGCCAGGAATAAAGCGAAAAGAAAGAACAGGAATAAATTTGCAGCAATGGTGAAGATTATATTTGTATTCTTTGAAAACCTGAAAAACTTGGCAATACTGTTTTTCCATGAAAAATTGTAAAACGCAATCACCTGAAATGCAATAAGATGAATGATATATTGTTGAATGAAGTAATACAATTTTAATTCCGCTTCTTTCGATATTTGTTCAGAATATGGGGAAAATAAACCTGTAATATACCATAACGATTTTAGATTCAGAAGTATCACGATTAATATTCCTGAAATAAAAAGAATCTTATTATATTTTTTACTGTTACGCATTATTGCAAAAATAGTAATTTTAAAATTTAACCTATTTGATAAAATCAAAATATATTGAACGTCAATTATTTATATACCACATCCATAAACAATCCTGAAAATCGGTAAACATGTGCAGTACAAGCCCGATTGCAACAATACGCATTTTCGGAAAAAACAACATGATACAATAAACGGCTATTGCATAGTAGGAATGCAAGGGATGAAATCCAATTCCACACCTGTTCGGATCAAAAACAGGTGTGGCTAATAAATGGTCTAAGTCAACCAGCATTGTTGCCAGCATTATCAGATATGCTTTTTTCCATTTTTCTCTATAAAATTTCCACGCTATCCAACCCGGAAAAAGCAGATGTAATCCGTAATGAACAATTGTTTGTGATATTTCTAAAACTGTCATATCTACTGTGGTTCAACAGTATAAGATGAAAACGCCACAGCCCTGAAATTCCCGACAGTACCGGGGCCAAAACTTGAAACCGGATTGTAGGGTGTTTGATCTCCTGCACTGGCAATTCCTCTTACAATCTTTTCGTACATATTGAAATAATCATAAGTAGTTTTATCAATCTCCGCTACCTTGAATGTTGTAACCTCACCCTCATACACATCCCGTTGTGGGTTAAATAATGATAGACCCTCATTTGCGTTCACAACACGGTTATCATCAATCGCCCAGTCTATCTGTGTATTATGAACTCCATTTGTCCACCATTCAAACAAATAGCGGTTTCGTGTGTCTGATGGGTCATCAACTACCCAGTTTTCAGAATAAATCGTCCCCTCTTTGCCCGAAGTAGGTGTTAAAGTAATATCACTCAATGTAGCAGGTGGAAACATGGTTGAAACAGCATTGTAAATCGTGCCATTAATATCAATAGATATAGTATAGGTATTTCCTACCTGACCAAAGATTGAATTTCCCCTGTAAACACCATTTCCGATATAATTTAAAAACTCAGTTGCAGAACCATCACTAATCTCCACAATGGCACTGTTTTCATATTCAGGTATTGAATCAAAGGCTGCATTAATATCTACTGAATAGGATATCTGAGCCCATGCTGTACTATCCATCTCAATTTTGGCATCAATTACGGTAATAGTTCCAATGTTATTTACGTTTAAATCCATTGGTATTAACTCTTCCTGCAAGCCTTTTTTGCACGAACTAATTACTGATATGATTGCAATTGCTATTATTAATTTCTTCATGTCTTAAAATTTTAAATTAAACTGAAAACTGGGAACAAAGCCAAAAGTGCTTCTGCCTTGAGCAGAAAAAACACTTGAAGGATTAGCTCCGTCTTTCCCTGCTCCATTGTTCACTATGTCTATTGTGTAAATATTTCTTCTGTTGAACACATTGTACAACGAAATGTCAATACTTGGATGGATTTTCCTGTTGTTCTTTGTTTTAAAGGAAAGAGATTCAGGTTCATATTTGATACCGATATCCATTCTGTGATAATCTGGCAAGCGGTAGAGATTTCTGGCTTCCCAATAAGGCATGGCAATATCGCCAATGTAATAGTAGCTTTCTGGTAATGTTACAGGGCGACCGGTGTAATACACAAAGTTCAGGGAAAAAGTAAAATCTTTAAGGCTTTTACTCTTGGAAGGATTGTAGCTAAATTGTGAATTCAAACTATGGGTAATATCAAACATATTGTGATATGGGCGTCCTTGATTTACCGCATCAATTTCCCACAAGGATTCACCTATATTATAACTTATTCTTCCGGTAAAATCACCTTTGGGTTTTTCAACAGAAATCTCGAATCCATAGGATCTTCCTATTCCCTGCGCAACATAAGCCTCAAGATTATCTACCAAATAGTTGTGTAAGCCGTCTTCAAAATCTGAAACACCGTTTTGGTATTTGTAATATGCCTCTGTAGATAGCTCAATTTTATTATCAAAAAAGTTCCTGAAATATCCCAATGCAAATTGGTCTGTCAGCATGGGCGAAACATTTTCTGTTGACGGCATCCAGATGTCGTACCAGCTAATATCTGAGCCAAGCGTCATTAATCTTAAGTATTGAGCATTTCTGTTATAGGAAGCCTTGACGGAGTTCTTTTTGTTTATAATGTAAGTAACAGATGCTCTTGGCTCAGGATTGACGTATGTTGCCATCGCATCGGTATATCCTGAAAATTCTGTTTGACTTATAGCTTCATTGCTCTCATCATCGTAAACAGTAGAATTTCCAGGACCTAATTGATTATACATTGAAAGACGTAGGCCAAAGTGGACAGCAAATTTTTTATTGAGAGTCTTTTCAAACTCAGCATACAGAGCACTTTCAAGTCCCTGCATAGGTGGCATGAATTTACCTGCATCATCCTGTGTTTGATTTACCAAAGAACCATGATTAAAATCCTGGTACTCGCTATTTAGACCGAATCTCCAGGTATTATTTTTGCTTGTAAAATAGGTCAATTCCTGTTTGAAACTATAAGTTCCAATCCCGGAATAAAACTGATAAACACCTCCATCACCAAAAGTGTTGTAGCGACTGGCTATTAGTGAAGTGCTAGAAATGAGTCTATCATTAAAGGTGTGTGACCATTTTAAATGGCCTGCCTGATTGCCCCAATTGGTAAGTCCGGCTTCTGTCAAGCCAAAATCTTTTCCGTAATAGCCGGAAAAAGTCAGGCGGTTTTTATCGTTCATTTTCCAGATGATTTTGGCATTGTAGTCGAACCATCTTTCTTCGGGTTGAAAAAAGGTTAAACCACCACCAGTACCTTTTGCTTCTTTTCCACCTCCCTTGCCGTCAGGGTCAGTAGAATTACCTGTAATTTGGTCAGACCAATAACCAAAGCCCCAGCGAGTGTCTCTGCCAGCAACAAATACGGAAAGTTTATCCTTAATTAAGGGAGCTTCTAATGAAAATTTTGATGTAATAAGGCCAAGACTGATTTCACCACCATAATTTTCAAAACTTCCATCTGCCATTCTAACATCCAATACAGCAGAACTTCTGCCTCCAAATCGAGCCGGAATACCACCTTTGTAAACGGTCATTTCGTTTACTGCTGCAGAATTAAAAATAGAATACAATCCCCTTTGATGAGAAGCATAAAAGAGTGGCATTTCATCCATCAATATCAGGTTTTGATCCAGTCCGCCACCTCTGACAATAAATCCTGCACGACCTTCAGCAACACTATTTATACCCGGAAGCAACTGGATGGTTTTCATAATGTCAGTTTCTCCCATAACAATGGGGATTGCTTTAATTTGATTAATGTTAAGTTTTTCGATACTCACTTCAGTTGAAGTAACATTCTCATCCGGTTTTTTGGCGCTCACAACAACATTTTCTAATTGAATAGCCGAAGGAAACAATTCAACATTTAGTTTTATATTCTTTACAATATTCACTGTTTTTACAACTTCTTCATAACCTATGAAACTAAAAGCTAGTTTGTGTTCCCCCTTTTTAAGTTTTATTGAGTAAAACCCTTTTTCATTTGTAGTTGTTCCGATTTTTGTGCTTTCTTCAAAGATCGAAACACCCGGTAAATCTTCACCCGAAGTAGCATCCTTTACGAAACCGCTTAATACAAAACTGTTTTGTGCATTTGCATTTATAGAAATCAAAAATGCAAATACAAGAATTACAAATATTCTGTTTTTAAAAATCATTCCTTCCAATATTTAGTTTTTCAATCATTAAAATCATTTTCAATGCAAAAATAATTGACAGCATTTTATGTATGGATTATTTCTAATTCAAGCTGACAAAATAAGCTTTGAAATGACTAATAATTGAAGTGAATTTTCAATTCGGCAGTGTGAGGAAAAGAAGCATCCCGAAAGTATCCGGGACAAGTTGTGTGTGGAAGCGAAGGGAAGGTTGTAGGGAAGGGCAGCAACACTCTTGCTTTTGTGGGCTGGGTTTTCTTTATTCTTCTTTGTCTTAATGCAGCAAATATCCCATTATATTCTATCGTTTGTTTTGTCTTTTACAATGAACGCTAACAAATGTTTATAGGTTCATTCCGAAGCTCTTGCTGTTTGTCTGGTTGGGGTCAGTTGATATCAAAAAGATATATAATTAGTTGAACACCTCAATATCATTACTAAAGCCAAGGCAATAAAATTTTCGTTAATATACTATTTAGTGTCCGTCCATAAAGTGTGTATCGTTGAAACATCAATAGCCCCGACTTTCAAGTCGGGGGTTGAATTGAAGGGATGAAAAAGCCCCTCCTTTTCGCTGTCAATGCCGGAGGCATTGACAGCGAAAAGGAGGGGGTGGCTCTGCTAAATTCATTAATCCCCGGGTTAAAACCCGGGGCTATTGAAAAGCATCGACTTTATAGACGAACACTATTTAGAATCTTCTACAGGCCACCAGGTAACATCATCAATTCCGCGAACAACCTGATAGGTTTCTACCTTAATCCGGATGAGTACAAAATCCCCTGATTTCAGTAAGCTCAACAGATCGGGATGCCTTATAAGATGAGCATGCATAGCTTCTTCCACCTCTGATATCCCAAGCTCCTGGGCATCACCAAAAGCGGTAAGGGCGAAACCTTTCTGCTGGTTCAAACTGTCCATATCTTCCCCTTGAATAAGAACTGCAACTCTGCCGTTATGTAAAATGTTTTCGAACTTCCGGGTATTGCGATATGTAGCAAAAATTATTTGCCGGAATCCCTGAAGCGGGGTGATCGCTATCAAACTTGCGTGCGGCTGCCCATGAGCCTCTGTAGCCAGAACTGCCAGCCGACAGGTTTGAAGGATGCCCTCAATGTACTTTCTTATTTGGATTGGATTTTTCATATAAATTTCAACAAAGTTATGCTTAAAAAAGATATAGACAGACCCACCAATGCATAAACCATATACAAATGTCTTAAATTAAATCCTGATCTTGTCAA
>Ga0075120_10003023_pt1 | contig 11754 bp, 12 predicted proteins | sample AntAceMetag02UKL_FD_69792 | JGI IMG/M metagenome (GOLD analysis project Ga0075120, IMG submission 69792) | Saline lake microbial communities from Ace Lake, Antarctica - Antarctic Ace Lake Metagenome 02UKL | ecosystem: Environmental > Aquatic > Non-marine Saline and Alkaline > Saline | place... | reverse complement strand
TCATCGGTTGCGTCTTGAAGCTTGCCCAGGTCTTCGTTGGTCACCAAACCCAACACGTTGATACCCTCTTTCGGATACTCAAACATCACGACCTGCTGAAAGGAGGATGTGGACGATCGGTTCAACAGTGCACTCGTAAATTGCTTCAGGGTTATGTACATCTTTCGCACGCCGGGGAACCAAAAGAAGATTCGTTCGAAGTAGTAATGAACACCGCGCCCGAGAACGCTGCGTACGATGAACCCAATCAGAAGGATCAACAAGAGCGTCATAATGATCCCGAGACCAGGAATCCAGCTGCCCAGAGCCCTCTCAATGGTGGAACCGAATGGCGTATTCTTGCCCACAAAACTGTCGATCATTCGATACAGCAGCAGCAGGATGTAGACCGTTGCTCCCACAGGCAGGATAGCCAGCAAGCCGCTGACAAAGATAGTTCTCAGCCAAAGCAAGAATTTCTTCATACCCGCCTCCTCTTAGTGAGTACTCGAATGGATCGGATTCAAGAAGTATAGTGGATTCGGCGTATCATAGAGGATCATGTCCGTTGCCGCACGTTCGCATCGATGGAAGTCCCGTTCTTTTATAGGTTTCGTCTGTGTTCTGGCGCTTCTCTACGTGGGCCTCACGGGGCTCCGCTATTTCTTCCCTCTGGAATACCGCGACGCGATTCTCGAGTGGAGCGATGCCTACGATCTCGATCCAGCGTGGGTTGCGTCCATCATTCGTTTCGAGAGTCGATTTCAGCCGAATGCTATGTCTCGGGCTGGCGCCGTCGGGTTGATGCAGATCATGCCGGAGACCGGAGCCTGGATCGCCAAGCAATTGGATCTCGGCACGTACTCGCAAGATCAATTGACAGATCCTGCGATCAACATACAGCTAGGAACGTGGTATCTCCGCTACCTTCTCCATCGATTCTCCGCGCCTGACTCTGCCTTGATGGCATACAATGCGGGTCCCTCGCGCGCCGAGGCATGGCTTGCCAGTGAAGCGGATCCATTCCCGGAAACCGTCGCGTATGTCAAGCGGGTAGGCAAGTGGCTTTCCGTCTATCGACTCCTCTTTCGCGTCCCTTGGCTTTATCGGATACCGCCTCGGATCTCCATCTGAGAAACCCTTTCAGAAGGGGACTATCTGTACGATTCAAAACCTAGACTTCTTCGTATAAACCCTTGATCGCCTTCTTGTCGATTTTCCCGGTCTCGGACCGTGGGACACTGTCCACGATCACGATCTTCCGAGGCTTCTTGAACGACGCAAGACGTGAGCCCACGTATTCGAGAATCTCATCTTCGGTGATTGTCTCACCCGGTTTGGGGACGATAATCGCCTTGGGGGTCTGTCCCCATTGTGGATGGCTTCCTCTCACGACGACTACGTCACTCACTTTCTCATAGCTGAAGATCACACGCTCGATTTCAGAGGGATAGATGTTTTCTCCACCACTGACGATCATGTCGTCGGTGCGACCGAGAACGTAGAAGTATCCGTCTTCGTCAGCCTTGCCAAGATCTCCGGTAAAAATCCAATCCCCACGGAACTTCTTCGCTTCATCCTCAGGACGATTCCAATAGCCAGCTGCCCCGGTGGGCTCGCGTCGGATGATAATCTCACCACACTCACCCGCAACGACTTCTGCTCCGTGCTCATCGACAATCCTCACCTCAACGAATGCTGGCGGTTTGCCCATACACTCACTCGCCTTGCTGAGAGTTGGATCCTCAGGTGATGACGCTGGCCAGTTGAATCCAGTTGCTCCGGTCTCAGTCAATCCATAGCCACTCACGTAGGTAATCCCTTGATCAATGAACGCTTGCTTGAGCTCGGCTGGTTGCGGTTCACCACCACCGTTGACTGCTCGAAGAGATCCAACATACCCCTCCCAACCAACCGTTTGCACCATCATCTTGAGCTGTGTGGCAATCCCGAAGTGGTAGGTCACACCATATCGCTCGATGAGCTCAAGCGCTTCCTGCGCTGACCACCGCGGCTCCAGAACGATTGAGCCGTTAATCATGAGCATGTAGAGCTGGAAACACGTCAACCCACCAGCATGGAACATCGGCGGCGCGCCAAGATAAACATCGTCTCGCGTCAGCGAAGCTGAGATGCCATTCGACAAGCAGGCAAAGAAGGTACTTCTGTGCGTTAGCTTGACGCCTTTGGGACGCCCGGTTGTTCCCGCGGTGAACAGGATCATGCTCGTCTCGTCAGGCGCTGTGATACAGCCCGGCTCTTCTTCGGGAAGCCCACTCAGCAGATCCTCGTAGGCTTTTGAGCCATCCAATTGCTGCACTCCAACTTCTACCAGCGTGCGCAATCCACTATTCAGCGAGACGATCTCCTGAACCTTCTGTGCATACTCGGAGTCGAAAACTAGAATTGTCGAGCCCATATCGTCGATCAGAAACAAGATCTCCTCAACTGAGAAGCGGAAGTTCGCCGGAGTAAATACTGCCCCGATCTTGAGGCATGCATATAGAACCTCTAGCGTCTCTGAGCGATTTGGCATCAGCACGAAAACACGGTCACCCTTCTCAACGCCCTGAGACATCAGTGCATGGGCAAGGCGATTAACGCGGCGGTTGAGATCTTGATACGAGACTCGTTCATTGCCAACTCGACTGGTATCGATCACTGCAGTCCGATCGGGGAATCCTGACTGCGAGGCGTTTCGCGCCAGGATATTCCCGAGGTTATACACCGTATCCTGCGAGGGATAGACCGTGCCACCCATTGCTGTACCCATTCTCACGTCTCCTTTCTAGCAAGCGAATCCGGATTATGCAATCGTTTCGTCCAGTGTCTTCTCTAGCAGCCAAGCAACGTTTTCTGCAAAACGTACCACCGTCTCAATGCCCTCTGTGTCCTTTGCAGCATCTCCGACTGAACGGGCAACTCCGATATTCCAATAGGTTGAACCGGGAACAATAAACTCATTAATGTTGAACCAGAGAAGAAGCTGTGCGAAGGCAAAATTCTGTCCCGCACGCCGGGCAACAGCAATCGGGCCACCTATTTTGCGTGCAAACGGACGGGGAAGGCTGTGTGGGTGCCCGGCCATGCCTGGGAATCCTGCACGGACAAGCAACGACCACACATCCGGATGAACAGCGCTGTAGTGGACAGGTGAGCCAACGAGGATCGCATCTGCTACCAGCATCTTCTCGTAGATTTCGTGAAAGTCATCTCCCGCGACCTGGCATACCCTTGGGGTAGCGTTCCAGCAGGCATAGCACGCTTGGCAACTCTGAATCGTCTTATCGTGAAGTACCACCGATTCTGTGCGAATTCCCTTATCTCGCAACGTACCCATCGCTACGTCGAGATACGCAGCGGAATTGCTGTCAAGCCGTGGACTTCCACAGATAGCCAGCGCCTGCCGACTCATTGTTCACTCCCTTCAATACCTGCTCAAAGCCCCAGATAGGCTCGCTTCACGTGCTCGTTGCCAAGCAGCTCGTCAGACGGTCCCTCAAGCACAACCTCACCTGTTTCAATCACATACCCGCGATCGACGGCATGCAGGCTTTGCCGGACATTTTGCTCAGCCATCATGACTGACATCCGCTCACTGATGCTTCGCAATGTGTGGAATAGCTCCGTCACCAACGAAGGCTGAAGCCCAAGCGACGGCTCATCAAGAATAAGGAGCTTGGGCATGGACATTAGCGCACGGGCAATCGCCAGCATTCGCTGCTCCCCACCGCTCAACGTCCCTGCGAGTTGCCGTGCACGGTCGTTCAGAATCGGGAACATCTCATACGCGGCATCAAGGGATTTCGCCATGTGCTTGTGTGCTGCCGGGATGTAGGCCGCGCCGGATTCTAGATTTGCACGAACCGACATGAACGGGAACAACTCGCGTTCTTGTGGCACCACAGCAATTCCAGCACGAATGATCTGATGCGTTGACAGGCGAACCAGCGACGAGCCTTCGAAGCTAATTTCCCCACTCTTGGGTCGGACCAGCCCAACAATGGCATTAACCAATGTGGTCTTCCCCGCACCGTTTGGGCCGAATACGCCGACAGATTCATTTCCGATTTCCAACGACAGGTCTCGAAGGACGTGCGCCTTGCCGTAGTACTGATTAACCTTGGAAATGCTGAGCATTACTCCTCCTCTCCAAGATAGGCCGTGATCACTTGGGGGTCTGCAGACACGTCCGCATAGGGCCCCTCAGCGATAATCATCCCTCCATTTAAAACGATGACTCTGTCTGTCAGCTCGCGGATGACGCTCATCACGTGCTCGACAACGCAAATAGCCACCCCTTGACCGCGAATCGCCTTAACAGATGAGACCATGTCCTTCGTCTCATCGCTATTCAAACCGGCCATCACTTCATCAAGGAAAAGTACGCTGGGACGAGAAGCTAAGGCACGCCCAATCTCAAGTTTTTTGATCTCAAGAACTGTGAGATTTGAAACATCTCGATCCATCTCACTCAGCTCAAGCAGTTCACCGATCTCATTAGCAATCCTACGCGCCTCACGCAAGCCAACTCGCTGTCCGAAGAGAGCGCCAACCATGATATTCTCCTGTGCGGTGAGATCCTCTAGAGGCTGAACTAGCTGAAACGTTCGCCCAATCCCCAAGCGACATCGAACATAGGCAGGAGCCATAGTGATCTCCTTGCCGCTGAGGTAAATTCGACCCTCATTGGGCATGTATAGACCGGAAATGACATGGATGAGCGTCGTCTTGCCAGCGCCGTTCGGGCCGATAATCCCGAGGATTTCGTCCTCCCCCAAACTGAAGGTCACATCACTCAACGCCACCAGACCGCCGAAACGCCGCGTAAGAGATTCAGTCGTCAAGACAGCCATCACTCACACCCCCCATCATTACTCGCACTCAAGCGACACAGCAGCCATTGCGCTCCGATTTGTTCATTTTCTACCGCATATCTATTGGCTACGCCGACCATCAGCTACCACGTCCCGATTGAAATTGGCGAACTCTCGCCCTCAATGCGCCCACGAATCCTTGCGGAAGGAACAGTGTCACCAAAACAATGATCCCGCCATAGACCAATAGATGTCCGTAGGGAATCTGCAGCTTTAAGTATTCGCCAAGAACGCCGAGAACGAGTGCTCCAACAACGGGTCCCCACGTGCTGTGAACGCCGCCAAGCAAAGCCATCGCCAGAGGAAGAAGCAGGAAGTTAGCATTGAAACTTCCCTCAGGAGATACAAATCCATAAACATGGGCGTAGGCTCCACCGGCTATTCCCTGAAGAACAGAGGTAACCGCGAACACGAACACGAGATACCAGAAGACATGAATGCCACTCGATTTGGCCACACGTTCGTCGTTACGGATCGAGGTCAAGGCAAGACGAATTCTAGTATGCTGGAACACTTCCGACATCCCAATCGCAAGAATAGCAACAGCCAATACGAGCCAATAGACCTGCGCAGTATTTCCGTTGAAAACGCACGTCGGGAGCATCATCCCTTCTGGCCCGCCAGTTAAGCTAGGAATGTTGCGCACAACTACAGTAAAAATGCTAGCAAGCGCAAGCGTGGTAATTGCGAAGTACATGCCTCGCAATCTTAGAACCGCCAGACCAACCAATAGAGCGACAACTCCCGCAAAGACACCTCCAAGCAGGATGCTAGTGATAGGATTGACACCCACATTGAGGAAGAGTAGCACGGCCGCATAGCTTCCCAATCCAAAAAAACCGGCTGTGCCGAAGCTGAGTTGTCCTGATCGAAGCAACATGTCCCAGCTCAGCGCTAGCGTCATGTAGATCAGCGTCGTGACAGCCACTTGCTGTGTATAAGCCCCCGAAACAAGCGGAAATACCGCGGCCAACGCCGCCCCTAAAGCATAGCCAATATATCTTGAGTTCCTCATACCACGCGCCTCCGGTACGATCTCGTCATGATCACTGCGACCAGTACAGCAAAGAACACGACGTCAGCCCAGCCGCCGTACCCCCGGAAGGACAGCACAAAGGCTTCTGCAATGCCTAGCGCGAAGCCTCCCCAGACAACGCCTGGCAGGTTGCCAATGCCTGCCATCGCGATCAAACAAAATGACTTCATTGTGAAGGGAGAGCCGACCGCCGGAAACACCGAATGTCGTGTGAGGAACAGGGCGCCAATCGCCCCTACCAACGCGATCGATATACTAAAAATTAACATGTACGTTCGATTCACGTCAATACCAACTAGCTTCGCTCCGCGCGGATTCTGGCCAACTGCAAGCGCTGCTTTGCCTAGCCGCGTACGGCGCAAGAATAGAAGCAATCCAGCAAGCAGGACGAGCGCAGCGCCGGTATAGACAAACGCGTATGTGCCGAATCTCAATGAGCCGAGGCTTATGGACGAATACACGTAGCTCAGATGCGGTTTGAGAGGACGCGAGGTCCACATCAGGTTGGCAAACTGCGCCGCCATCATGGCCAGTCCGAATGTCAGCAGTAGTTGATTCAGTTCCGGTGCCTTTAGAGCACGGCGGATTGTCAACAAGTAGGTAGCCGCTCCGATCAGCGCAAACACTGCCAGCGCTGGAATAATCGCCACGAGTGGATCCAATCCCGTGTAAACGCCTAGCCAATAGGCAAAATAAGCTCCCAACATCATGAACTCACCATGAGCCAGGTTAATAATCCCCACAATCCCAAGAATCAGCGCCATTGGCAATGCAATAAGCGAGTACACGCCTCCACGCTGAATGCCCTCAATCAGCGCATATGGCTTCCAAACTGCCAACAGCACCAACACAATCATCGACACGAGGGCTGTCACATACCGTCTTTGTTGCAGCTTGCGAAGCAATGTCATGTCACCCCAATCCCTTGTTGCCGGACCGGCTCGGCAACGCCGAGCCGGTCCATGCATATCTAGCCCATATCGGGCGTTCTTCTATCGGCCAGTGTACGGGAAGTGCGGCAATGCTGTGGCGAACTCGAACGGCCACAGAATTTGCTGCGAACCATCCTGCCACTGGAGGATCTTCTGCCCCTGGAATCCCTGGTGCTCGATCAGGTTCGAAGGAGTGAACGTCAGAGTTTCGCCAAGCGGCGAATCATACGACGTCTCTTCCAAGGCGGCAATTAGTGCCTCTTTCTCCAACGTGCCAGCGCGGGTGATAGCTTCTGCGACAACATACACGTTCGTATAGCCAAGCGGTGCAAAATACGTCGCCGGCTCTTCTTCGTGCATCTCGATGTATGCATTCCAGAAATGGTCGCTGACCGGGCTGATATTCCTCATCGACGGCGCCCACATGCCATAGGCGACAACGCCTTCCGCTAGCGGGGATTCGCCGAAGTCAGCTGGCCAGCCAGGAGGGGACCCAACAAACAATGAAGGAGCAAAGCCAATCTCGCGCGCCTGCTCCATAATCGGAAGTGCGTCTGCGCCATATCCAACCCAGATGAAGATATCTGGATCGATTTCCTGTGCGTGACGCAGGACGGAGCGATAGTCGCCACCACCAAACACAGCACTCTTGAACGACTCACCGACGTTGTCCCAGGCGTCATGGGCAACTAGACTACCAGCGTATGATCCGCTCCCAAACGCGCCCTCTTCATAGGCCCAGAAAGCAGTTTTAATGTCGATCAGCGGATACTGTGCTGAAATGTCAGCCCAGCCCTGCACGTAACTGCCACCCTGAAGATAATCCCAGGGATGAAGGTGGAAGTACCAATCTTCACCTTCCATCGCTTCCTCAACGAGCGACGAGGCCGCGCCGGCCCAGACCGTAACCTTTTCATACTTCTTCAGCGTCGGGATTTCTCCAAGATGGACGCCGCTGCTCATTCCACCAATAAAGATGTCGACTTCATCGACTGTTGCCAGTCTGTCGATCGCCGCCGCACCCTTGGCTGCATCGAATTCACTATCGATGACAATCAGTTCCAGCTGGCGTCCGAGGATACCGCCAGCCGCGTTAATCTCGGCGACTGCCAGTTCCATCGCTTTCGTACTCTGGGCACCTGTGATATCGCCGAGCGGATTGACCGCACCAAGCTTGATGGGGCCTTCCTGCGCAACCGCAATGAAGACCAAGCCGACAATCATGACGGCTGCAAGAATTCCTACCTTAAGAAATGATACTTTGCCTTTGGTACTCACTCTAACCTCCCTGATATTGTTCATTCAGTATTCGCCGAATTCGCCCGTTCGTTGCTAGGTATCACCTCCTGATAGGATTTGCAAAGTTTCACGACGGCATCTCGTCTGGCATCTTCGAATGCTTCAACAAGAATCCAACAACTACCGTCAGAAATTCTCCTGCTCGTTCAAGAAATGCTCCATGTCCTGCATTCGGCAACGTGATGAATTCGCACTGCGGAATTGCATCGTACATTTCCTCCATCAACCGCACCGGAGTGATCATGTCATCGTCAGCACCGATCAGCAGCGTCGGCATGCTAAGACCATTCAGATCCTCGTCAGACACTCGAAACCCCATGGTGCTCCGGCACAATCGGCCAAACCCATCGAACCATTCCTTGGTCAACAGCGACTTGAACATCGCTTGTCGCTCGTGCAGCATGTCAAGGTTCTTAGCGTAGAACTCCCTCGAATAGATGAACGGAACAGCCAACTGAAAGAAACGTTCGCCATCATTTAGATTAGCGGCCACTTCCCAGGCACGTCCGATCTCGGCCAGATGATTCGAGATGTAGTGATTTGCGTTGGCGAGAGTCAGCGTTCGCACGCGATCCGGATGGGCGACAGCTACTCGCTGTGCCACTTGGCCGCCGTACGATAGTCCAACCAAATGCGCGTTCGGCAGTTCGAGCGTGTCAAGCAATCCGATAACGTCCTGCACGTGAACGTCAAGGCGATATTCTCCGTTCGCCTTCTGCGAACGTCCTTGGTCTCGAAGATCAATAAGAATGAGTCTGACATGACGCGACAGCACTGGAATATGCTGCGCCCAGCTGGCCGTGTTCATCATGATTCCGCTCAATAGGACGACTGGGTCGCCTTTTCCGTGCTCCTCATAATAAATCTCAAGATCGTCGTTCGATCTAAATGTCGCCATATTCGCCCACCTTCTGTTGCGTATCTTGCTGTCTTGTGGTCTTCAGTCGTCCGTCCGCCAGCTGCTCGCGCACCAAGTCCGCAAACGTACTGTCAGCAAAGCATTCGGAAAATCGGTCGGACTCCACACTCAGACCGGCTGCGAAGGGTAGGTGCTGCGATGCGTAAATCGCCTGTTTGGCTGCAGTAAACGCATGTGCGGAGATGGCCTTCGTTCGCTCGGCTAACGCTGAGGCTCGATTCTCGACGTCTGCGGAGGCAACCATCTCATGGATCAGCCCAGCGTTCAGTGCTTCGCGCGCTTTGTACAATCTTCCAGTGAGGATCATCTCGGTGGCTCTGCCGATGCCGATCACGCGTGGCAAACGCTGTGTTCCACCACCCCCGGGGATAATGCCAAGCTTCACCTCGGGTAGGCCGATCCGCGACGCATCACTCGCCACTCGCAGATCGCAGGCCAAGGCGAACTCCAGTCCACCACCGAAACACAATCCATCAATTGCTGCAATCAGCAACAATGGACTTGCCTCCATGAGGTTGAATAACCCTTGAATACGAACCGAGAAGTCACGCGCCTCAGCAGGAGACAGTTGAACCATCTCAACTCCGTCCGCTCCGCCGATGAAATGCGTCTCGCCAGCACCCTGATAGACGATCGCGCGAGCACCAGACGCTTCAGCAACCTCAAGATGCCCCTGCAACTGCACGAGAGTCTCGGAGTCCAACGAATTTCGGTCTCCTGGACGATTGATGGTCACCCAATGGACATCATCCGCTTCGCGAATCACTAGGTTCGAGAATCCCATGCTTACTCGATGTCCTTCGCCCCGGTGTCTCTCGTCCACTAGATCACCAAGCCTCCATTCGGACTGAGCACCTGTCCGGTGAAGAAGTCAGCTCCTGGACTGGCCAGAAACCAGATGAGTTCGGCGATCTCTTGCGGCAATGCAAATCGCTTCAGCGGAGTCCGTCGCACAATTTGCTCCTTGAACCGGTCATCCATTGCATCAAGCAGTGGCGTTTGTACATATCCCGGGGCAACCGCGTTGACTCGCAAGTTGTACCGTGCCACTTCCCGGGCAAGCGTCTTGGTCAGCTGGACCACGCCCGCCTTGCTTGCACTGTAGTGAAGTGCTCCAGGAGTCGGCATAAGCGCCGAGACTGAGCTAAGGTTGACGATCCGGCCGCATTTATATCCCTTCATCCAACGCACCGCTTCACGACAGCAGTAGAACGTACCGCTCAGAGTGACGCTGATCATTCGATCCCATTGGTCGTCAGTCATGTCTTCTATGAACGTTGCCGCATCGAGAATACCCACACTGTTCACTAGGAGATCAAGCCGCTCGCAGCGATCCTGGAGGATGCCGAACAGCGCAGCGACCTGCATGCTGTCCGAGACGTCAGTTCGATACGCCTCCGCCTTGCCTCCGTCGCGCACAATCTCCGCAGCAACTTGTTTCGTGCACTCAAGATCTACATCGGCAATGAAGACGCGCACGCCGTCGCTAGCCAGTCTCATGGCCACCGCACGCCCGATTCCTGATGCGCCACCAGTCACTAGGGCGGTTTCGCAGATGTAGGTCTTCGTCACTTCCTTCATTTCCGACATCACGCCTCCAGGAACCTGTTGTACGCTTTCTTCGACTGCGCTGTTGGGAAGATGACGAACGGTTCCTTCCCCATCTGCTCAATCGTTCCTTCGGCCACGTCCTCGGCAGAGTCCATGTGCCCGCGTAGCCGATCAGCGACTTGGCTCATCGCCTCAGCGCCAACTCCGACTCCGAAGAACCCGGTATCCGTCAAATGTGGGCACACGACCTGGACGGAAATGTCTGAGTCCTCAAGTTCTCGTCGAAGCCCTCGACTCATTCCTACCACCGCATGTTTGGCTGCCAGATAGGCCGAAACGTTCGGTGCGTGAGCAATCAATCCACCAGTGGAAGCAATGTTGACGATCATCCCATGCCCAGCATCCCTCATCGCGGGAAGCACCTGCTGAGTCATCCGGAAGACTGCGATGACGTTCACATCGAATAATGAGCGCAGATCGGACTCCTCTATTTCGTTGAACGGCGCATAAAGTCCGAATCCCGCGTTGTTGATCAGAACATCGATCCGCCCCCACTCATTAAGGACATGCTCGACGAGTTGTCGACGTTCGTCGTCGTTACTCACGTCACACGGGATCGTCAAGGTCTCACCCGCACATGAACCAGCAACCTTGGCCAACTGCTCGGCGCGACGCGCGGCGAGAACCACGCGAGCCCCTCGTTTCGAACAGGCGACAGCCAGTGCGGCACCAATCCCGGAACTGGCTCCGGTGATGATCACGGTTTTCTCCGTCAATCGATTCGTCATCCGCACCTTCCGCCTCGGTTCATGCTCCTAGAATCCACCGTATGCCTCACGCTCCCATTCCATCTCGGCGTTGGAGTAGAGCTCGTACGTCCCTGCTCCGAATACGCTGTTCAACGCCTGAGCTGTCGGCTCATCCGATGCCTCAGCGAACGCAGCGATAAGCTGCATCGTTTCAGCCGGATGATGAATCGGAAAGCCATGGTCGTAGCCATGGTCTGCATGAAGCATGACCGCGGTCACCGTCGCGCCCGCGCGTCGCAAGTCGTACTTGGTGTTCTTCGTGATGGAGTCATCGATGACCAGATCGCCCCGCCATGAGGTTCGATCCGTCTGTGCCTTGACCAGAAGAACCCGCTTCCCTTCGAAGGCTGCC
>Ga0075120_10003019_pt1 | contig 11760 bp, 12 predicted proteins | sample AntAceMetag02UKL_FD_69792 | JGI IMG/M metagenome (GOLD analysis project Ga0075120, IMG submission 69792) | Saline lake microbial communities from Ace Lake, Antarctica - Antarctic Ace Lake Metagenome 02UKL | ecosystem: Environmental > Aquatic > Non-marine Saline and Alkaline > Saline | place... | reverse complement strand
GTAATGGGGTCACATCTTGAATAGTGAATAATATCCCGATAAACCAATATTGGAATGGTACAACAGGTTGGAATTAAATACAATAATCAATTTATTCACTATTCAAGATGTGACCCCATATATCTCCAATCCATTCCTGAAGAAAATAGGAATAAATCCTGCCTGGAAGATTTACCTGTGCATCCAATGGCATCACTGTCTCAAGACCATCTGTAGATAGCAGGTGCGCGGAAGTGCAAGTTTGCTAAAAACTGAAAAACCCTTCTCCTTGGAAGAGAAGTTTATGTTCCCTTATTTTCCTTAATCGCTTTTCTCGCCAGCATATCACAACGTTCATTTTCAGGATGTCCGGAATGTCCCTTTACCCATCTCCACTCGATTTGATGGGGTTCACTAACCTTCAGGAGTTCCTCCCAGAGATCTTTATTTAATACGGGCTTTTTTTGCGAATTTACCCAATTTTTCCTTACCCATGTTTTAATCCAGATGGTAATGCCCTTAAAAACGTAAGTAGAGTCTGTAAAAATTCTTACTTGGGATGGTCTCTTTAGTTTTCTTAAACCCTCTATGACTGCCATAAGCTCCATTCTGTTGTTTGTAGTTTTTGGGCAATATCCTGACAGTTCCTTCTCTGTTGACTTATATCTCAGTATAGTCCCATATCCCCCGGGACCAGGATTGCCTGAGCATGCACCGTCTCCGAATAGTTCTACAATACTATCACCATTTGCCTTCATATCACTATATATTGTCCATAGCCCCGTATGCGCCCTGTATTCTGTCTTTAAGTAAATAACAGAGTCGTTCTAATATATTAAACCCGAGTTTAACATCATCGAGCATCATTTCCCGGAAGGATTGGCCGTTGACTACAAAAACCTTTGTAGGTCTTCTACATCTTGCAGATGATAATACGGCATGGGAATCTCCTATAAGTGCAGACCAGCAACCTAATGCCCTGCCCTTTCCCAAAAGTCCTATAATGGCGTTTCCCTTTCGCGTGCCTAAATCAATATCCCTTTCCAGAAAAACATGCCCCTCGGCAATTATATATAGATTTTCCCCGGACTCCCCCTGAGTAAATATATTTTCTCCGGTCTAGAATGTCTCCATGTGACCAAGAGTAGCTATTCTTTCAACCTCAGCTCTGGCCAGGCCCTTAAAAATATCACAATTCTCCAATACATCAATAATCTCTGAAGGTTCCGTTACTACCCCTTAACTCTTAAAGTTAATTTTTTTCCAAACTCATGGGCATGCTGCAGGGCCTCAGGGTTTTGCTTTGCCGAATCAATTGATTCCATGCCCCTGAAAAAAAGGGCGTCTTCATAGCTCATGTCCAATGCATCAAAAAAGTATTTTGCTACAAGCTTGGCACATTCAAAGAGGTTTTTACCCTTTGTTGCGCCTACAGCGATTAAATATCCTTTCCTTTTGTTAATGCTCCCATCTTTTACATTTTTTCTGCTCAGACTTTTTCTCGCCCACATAGCCTGACCTCGGTCAATTAATGACTTAATCTGCGAGGTTACTCCGTAAAAAAAAATGGGAGAAGCCAATATAACAGCATCTGCTTCATCTAACAGAGGGTAAATTTCCTGCATATCATCCTTTACTATGCAAATACCGGTTTTCTCGCAGCCGTAACAACTCCTGCAACCTGAAATTTTTAAATCCCTGACGTAAACCCTCTCTATATTTCCCCCTTTTAGCTGGATGCCTTTTAAGGCGCTATCAAGAAGCGCATCAGTATTACCTCCCTTTCTTGGGCTTCCGTATATACCAACTGCCTTCATTATCATCACCTTCTATAAATAATATTTGTAAATACCAACTACTATCAGCTGAATAAAATTTTAATCGGTCTTTCCTTAAAAACCGGACAGTCTAAAGTTCTCAAAGGTCATTGCCCCTAAATCCCCCTTTGTCAAAGGGGGGAAAGAGCGGTTTAATTATTTTAGACACTTATGAGAACTTGCGACCGCAGAGTTAGTCATATAAAGCATACAATAGTTTGTGAGTAATAACCGTAAGTTCTCAATAATCATGAGGTATGCCTTTGATATGCAAAAGAAGATGATCAAAGTCATTTATTTCTTCAATCCACCCATAATTTGCATCAGACTTAGAGTCCAAATCTTTTATATATGGTTTTATATCGAGCAGGGGTGTCCCATCAAATACATCTAATCCTGATGTAAATATTTCATTATTTACAATCTTTTTTACAATTACAATACTCAGCCCAATGGGGTTTGGACGGACAGGTGATCTGCTTGCAAAGGTTCCTACCTCCATATCACCGGTCCATGGAGGATTTACAATTACAGATGATTCCCCCTTTACGCGGTCTATATAATACAGGACGTAGATGTAACGAAAATCTTCCAGCCTTTTAAGGCCATCAATATACTGGGGATCAAGAATTATACGAAAGTCACCCTCGTCTTCCTCCACAGGCTGGTATGGTGCGGTTTCAGTATAGGGGGTTCGGATAATTCCAATCTGATTGAGCTCATAACTCTTAGGCTTCCAATCTTTTGCTATCGGTGCTGTATGAGATGACTGTTTAGGTATTTTTTTACCAGACGCCCTTCCCTTTTTAAGAACCTTGCTTGCCGATTCAATATGCTCGTTTGCCTTTTTTGAAATTTCAATAGACTTTTTTAACTCACTGACTACCTCTGATAGCCCTAAGTTTTCTGCTTTTCTGAGCCACTTCTCATTATCTTGAATATGTTGATTATTGTGGTTTATCCAATAAGGCAAGAGTATTTTGAGTTTTTTAATATCAGAATCAACACTCTCTTGTTCATCCAATTGATCTGTCATTAAATATTTGTCTCCTTAGGTAAGGCAAGGTGAAAGCATATTGTGGTATCTTTTAAATCTGTCTTGCAGGTATTTAAGACTCGATGATATTATTTGCAATCACTATCCTTTGAATCTCTGAAGTTCCCTCGTATATGGTTGTAACCCTGGCATCCCGGTAATACCTTTCTACCGGATATTCCTTGCTGTAGCCATATCCGCCGTGTATTTGCAAGGCTTGGTAGGCAACCTTATTTGCCGTCTCAGATGCAAACAACTTTGCCATTGAGGCCTCAGAAGTAAATCTTTCTTTATTGTCTTTCATGGCCGCTGCATTAAATGTAAGCAAACGGGCTGCTTCAACCTGAACTGCCATGTCAGCTATCATCCATCGTATGCCCTGGAACTTTGACAGGGTAGTGCCAAACTGTTCCCTCTCCTTTGAATAGTTTATAGCAGCGTCTAAGCATGCCTGGCCAATGCCTACAGACATTGAGGCTATACCGATTCGCCCTTCGTCAAGGGCGGTCATAGAAATAATGAAACCCTGACCCTCTTCACCAAGAAGGTTTTCAGCTGGGACACGGCAATCTTCAAATATAAGGCTTGTTGAATCTGAGGCCCTCTGACCCATTTTATCCTCATCCGGACCGACAATAAACCCAGGCATATCCTTATCCAGGATAAAGGCGCTTATCCCCCTTTGCTTTTTACTTTTGTCTGTATATGCAGAACATACTACCACATCGGAATTTTTTCCACTGGTTATCCATGCCTTTGTACCGTTCAGTATATAACTATCTCCGTCTTTTTTAGCTGTTGTCTTCTGGCTTGCCGGATCAGACCCAGCGCTTGGTTCTGTTATTGCAAAACACCCAAGTTTTTCACCTGCTGCCAATGGTTTTAGATAATTTTCTTTAAGGTATTCTGAGCCAAACCTATAGATAGGTCCACAAGAAACACTATTATGAACAGACATGATAACGGCTGTTGAGGCACAGGCATACCCTATTTCCTGAAGGGCCAGACTGTAGCTTATTGTGTCAACACCTGCCCCATTGTATTCAGGCGGAACACCCATTCCCATTAGACCAAGCTCAGCCATTTTTTTTATGTTTTCTGATGGAAATTCCTTGGTTTTATCTCTTTCCGCTGCACCAGGTAGAACAACCTCGCGGGCCAAATCTCTAACCATGGCCTGAATCATTTTCTGCTCTTCATTCAGTTGATAGGACATATTAGCTCCATTGATTACGGTGTATAAAGCACTACTATTGTTTCGGCTTTTTCAGAACTCAAATTTTTCAGCTTATGTACAATTGACGAATTAAAGTGAAGGGAATCGCCTGGCCCTAAAACGGTTTTATTCTCCCCAACAGTTACCTCTACCTTTCCTTCAAGAACGTAGATAAACTCCTCACCTTCATGCTGGTAGCTTACTGATTTATGATCGGAAACAGGGTCGATAAACACCTTAAATGCCTTTAGGTGTTTATGGGCCGCCTCCGGCGTCAACACCTGATAGCTGTATGCCTCTGTTCTTTCCTTAAAATCCTTGGCTCTTTTTTTATTTGCCTCGTCTTCGTCCTTTTTCAGTAAAACACCACTATCTATTTCTAATGCCCTTGATAAACGTAGAATAGTTGCAACTGAAGGTCTTACTTTCCCTTCTTCTACATTAGAAATGTATTCTACAGAGAATCCAGTTTCATTGGCTATGTGATTGAGGCTCACTCCTTTCTCAGTCCTGATGTCTTTCAGTCTTTGGTACATTGGCTTATCTTTTTTTCTAAGCGGCATTTTTTTACTCCTTTAATCTTAATATTAAAGATCCAGGCCCAGAGGATCAAGCTTTGTTTATCCATTTAGGGTTTTTCAATACCTCATTACTTCAATACTCCAATAGGCATCCTTCATGACAAGCCAAAAGCAGTTTACCCCGCGACACGCGGGATTGATTTTTTGTTTTGGCAGTGAAACTTGAAACTTGTCGGAGCGGAGCGAAGATCCCGCCAGGCGGGGAAACTTGAAATTTGAAATTGGGAAAAACAGAAGTATACAAACCTATTCTCGGGCAGGCTCCTCTTCTTTCTCTTCAGTTTTTTTATTAATGCCCCTAAAGATTTTCATGATAAAACCAATAAAAAGGGCGGCTCCAATAAGAATAATTAAATTTGAGGAAAAAAATGTCATTATAAATTTAAATGGATCGTTAACCTGGTATGCCATATACAGAAGATTTACCCCAAAAAGTATAAAAAAAAGGGCAACCAATGCCAATACAATCTGAATTACCCACCATGGAATAAGCTTTTCCATTATTTTACATTTGCTTTTAATTTCGCTGAAATAATCTTATCACAGGCCGAGTACGGATCGGTTTTTTTATCTATAATTGATTTAATTGCGTCCTCAAATTCACCTGAATCTATTATATCACCCAATATTTCTTTTACTATCTTGTCTTTTATCATTTCAGAAAGATCACTTTTGACCTTTTCGTATCTCAGTGTTGATAGCATTTCTTTATTTGATGACAAATGGAGGCGGTGCTTCTCAATTTCATCTAAAAGCTCCTTTATTCCACTGTCAAACACGGCCTGAGCAGTTAAAATTGACGGCTTCCAGCCATTCTTATATCTTTTTTCGCCCATTTCAATCATCAATCTTATATCGCTTACTGTTTTATCTACTCCATCTCTGTCGGCCTTATTTATTACAAAAATATCACCTACCTCTAAAATACCTGCCTTTAAGGCCTGAATGTCATCACCCATACCAGGTACAAGTACAATAATGGTTGTATCTGAGCTGCGAACTATGTCTACCTCATCCTGTCCTACCCCTACTGTTTCAACAATAACATAATCTTTACCCATGGCATCTAATACATCTATGGAGCTTCTCGTTGACTGCGTTAGGCCACCAAAAGAGCCCCTTGTTGCCATGGAGCGAATAAATACTCCCTCATCCATGCTGTGCCGTTGCATTCGAATACGATCACCTAATATGGCGCCCCCGCTAAAAGGGCTGGTAGGATCAACAGCAAGCACCCCAACTGTCTTCCCGGCCTTTCTCAGATGATTTACCATCTGGTCTACCAAGGTACTCTTGCCAACACCAGGCGCTCCTGTTATTCCAATTACATATGCATTTCCAGTTGAGCTATAAAGATCCTTAAGAACTTCTCTGGCGTCTAAGATATTATCATCTATATCTCTTATAAGCCTTGCAACAGACCTTATATCCCCTGTCTTGATTTTTTCAGCTATCCCCATTGTAAATTTTCCTAAAGTTAAAAAGCACTAAAAGATTAATTAGCGCAACACTTCTCCCTACTCCTTGTTTTATAGTCTCAATCAGCCTCTGGGGCTGACATTTTTCCTAACCCAATCTACGATTTCCGTAAGAGGAGTGCCAGGCGTGAATACTTCCTTAATTCCTGCGTCTTTTAATTTTGGTATGTCTTCTTGCGGAAATATTCCTCCACCGCACACAACAATGTCATCAGCATTTTTTTCCCTTAGCAACTCCACTACTCGTGGCAAAAGATACAAATGGGCGCCTGCCAAGCTGGACAATCCTATCATATCTACATCTTCCTGTATAGCAGCTTGAACTACCTCCTCAGGTGTCTGATGAAGCCCAGAGTAAACAACCTCAAATCCTGCATCTCTATATGTCCTGGCAATAATCCTCGCCCCCCTGTCATGACCATCCAGGCCTGGCTTTGCCACCAGAATTCTAACTCTCCTCTCCTTGTTCATATTATCTCCTCAATATACGCCAGGGTCTCGATAAATTCCAAAGACATCTCTGAAAATATCTGTAATTTCCTGCTCAGTGGCATATTCTTTTACTGTCTCTATAATTACCGGCATCAGATTATCATCTCCCTGGCATGCCTCACCCAGTTTTTCTAAGGCCTCTTTCACCCTATTATTATCCCTTTTATTTTTGACCTCATTTGTCCATTTTATCTGTTTCTCTTCTAATTCCTCATCAATTTGAAGAACCTCAACAGGAATATCCTCTTCACTTATGTATTTGTTTACCCCAACTACGGTCTTTTCTTGGCTATCTATCTGTAATTGATACTTGTAAGCAGCATCTGCTATTTCCATTTGTGGATAATTGCGCTCTATAGCCGCCACCATTCCTCCCATATCATCAATTTTTTTGATATATTCAAAGGCCTCCTCCTCCATGTCTCTGGTAAGGCGCTCCACAAAAAAGGAGCCTCCAAGCGGGTCAATGGTATTTGCAACTCCTGACTCTTCAGCTATTATTTGCTGCGTTCTCAGGGCAATGGTAGCCGCCTCTTCAGTCGGTATAGCAAGAACTTCGTCCAGGGAGTTGGTATGTAGCGACTGTGTTCCACCAAGCACAGCGGCAAGGGCTTGAAGTGAGGTCCTTATGACGTTGTTGTAGGGCTGCTGTGCTGTAAGAGAGCAGCCTGCAGTTTGGGTATGAAACCTGAGCCACAGCGATCGTTCATCCTTTGCCTTAAATCTTTCCTTCATTATACGGGCCCACATCCTCCTGGCTGCCCTGAATTTTGCAATCTCCTCAAAAAAATCAAGGTGTGAATTAAAGAAAAACGATAGCCGAGGGGCAAATGCATCAATATCAAGGCCTCGTTCAAGGGCAGCATCAACATAGGCTATGCCGTCGGCCAGGGTAAAGGCAAGCTCTTGAACGGCTGTAGAGCCGGCTTCCCTTATGTGGTAACCGCTGATACTTATAGTATTCCATCGGGGAACCTCGTTGGTTCCGAATTCAACGGTATCTGTTATAAGTCTCATAGAGGGTTTCGGCGGACACATAAATGTTTTTTGCGCAATAAATTCTTTAAGCATATCATTTTGGATAGTTCCCCCAATAATACGCCTGTTAATACCTCGCTTTTCCGCCATTGCAATATACATTGCCCACAAAATAGAGGCAGCCGGGTTTATAGTCATAGAAGTAGTTATTTTATCAATAGGAAGGCCGTCGAACAATATTTCCATATCCTTCAACGAGTCAATGGCGACTCCGCATTTTCCGCATTCCCCTCTTGAACGTGGTGAATCAGTATCATAGCCCATAAGGGTCGGCATATCAAAGGCTGTAGACAAGCCGGTCTGCCCTTCATTTACAAGAAGGTGGAATCTTTCATTTGTATCCTTAGCAGATCCCAGGCCCGCAAACATCCTCATGGTCCATAGCTTGCCACGGTACATTGTTGGTTGAACGCCGCGGGTAAATGGGTACTCCCCTGGAAAGGCTATCTCTTTCGGATAATCCAGATCTTCTACATCCAATGGTGTATAAATATTTTTAATGGCCTTATCAGAAACAGTGGAAAATCTCTTCAGTCTTTCAGGGGCCTTTAAGGTATAGTCCTTAAAAAGCTTCTGCCATTGTTTTTCTTCTGTTGCTACATCCTCTAAACTTTTCTTGTTAAACATCAAAGCCCTCTCTTAAAATTTTCCAAGCAATGAACTGGCAATGGTATTTTTCTGTATCTCCCTTGTCCCCTCGTATATTTCCATTATCTTTGCATCTCTGTAAAAACGCTCAACCTCATATTCAAGCATATATCCATAGCCTCCGAGCATTTGTATCGCCTCATCGGCAACCTCAACCGCTACCCTTGCTGCATACATTTTGGCAATAGAGGTTAATTTTGGGTCTATTTTTCCCTGATCAAAATTCCATGCCGCTTTATATACAATAAGCCTTGCAGTTTCAATCTTAGTGGCCATATCCGCCAGCTTATGCTGTGTTATCTGAAAATGGGCCAATTTTTTTCCAAACTGGCTCCGCTCCTTCACATAAGCAAGCGCCCTGTCAAAGGCCCCTTGGGCAATTCCAAGGGCCTGTGCTGCTATTTCTACCCTGCTTTCATCGAAGAATTCAAGGACCTGGTAAAAACCCTTATTTTCCTCGCCGACAAGGCTGGAAACAGGAACCCTTACGTTATTGAAGGATAATTCTCCAGTTGAGGTCATCTTAATGCCCATTTTATCACCAACATCGGATGAAGTATATCCTGGAACATCCTTTTCTACAATTATTACAGACTGACCGCGATAAGAAGGTTTTACCTCAGAATCCGTCTGACAAAGGACCATAACAAAATCACCTATTGTGCCATTTGTAATAAATGTCTTCACCCCGTTTATTACATACTCATTACCATCTTTTACAGCATTTGTATCCATCATGGTAATATCGCTTCCATGGTCAGGTTCAGTAAATCCACCACATGAAAGGGCCTTTCCTTCAGCAACAGGAATCAGGTATTTCTCTCTTTGCTCATCATTTCCGCACCTAAGAATTATCTCCGATGCAAAATCCGATAGGCTAAGGGCAACTCCAAAGCCTGAATCCTGTCTGCAAAACGCCTCAACTACAAGGGCATTTTCAAAAACGCCATAATCCTGACCGCCATATTCTTCTGGAAAATGAATACCTATAAAACCAAGTTCAGCGGCCTTTTTCCATATATCTGTTGGAAATGTATGCCCCCGCTCACATTCAAGGGCTATCTCCTTATCAAATTCTCCCTTTGCAAATTCCTCTGCTGCCTTTTGAATTGCCTCTTGTTCCTTGTTTAATTTGAAATCCATGCCTACCTCGCATCTAAAGAAGTTCTCCTTTAAATTCAGCCTTTCTCTTTTCTAAAAAAGCACCCATCCCTTCCCTTGCATCCGGGCTTGCCATACATATGCCAAAGGCATCAGATTCTATATAGCAACCAGTCCTCAAATCCTGGTCATATCCCCTTTCAATTGCCTCTTTCGCAGCACGTATGGACACCTTACCCTTAGCGGCCAATAATTTTGCTGTTTTCATGGTCTCATCCCATAAAGAATCCTTTGGGAACACCTTGTTTACAAGCCCTATATCCTTGGCCTCCTGTGCGCCTATCATCGCCCCTGTCATACAAAGTTCCTTGGCCATTGATTTTCCTACCAAACGGGACAATCTCTGTGTCCCCCCAAACCCAGGGATAATTCCGAGATTTATCTCAGGCTGGCCAAACATTGCCGAATCTGCAGCGTATATAAAATCACAGGCCATAGATATTTCCGTGCCTCCTCCAAGGGCAAATCCATTCACAGAGGCAATTACAGGAATGGGCAGTGTCTCAAGTTGAAATAACAATTCCTGGCCCTGACGGGAAAAAAATTTCCCCTCCAATGGTGTATAATCCCTCATGGCGGCTATATCAGCCCCTGCTATAAAGGCTTTATCCCCCTCCCCCGTCAGTATAAGCACCTTTATAGATTTATCATCGGCTACGCTTTTCAGGGCCGCCTTTGTTTCAGCTACCACTGTTGGATTAATAGCATTAAGGACCTTTGGTCTGTTAAATTTAATTATTGCAATATTATTATCTACTTCATAAATGATAGTTTCATAGGCCATAAAATAACTCCCTTTTAAATTTTTGATTTTCAATTGAATATTAATGACTGATTTTTTTCAATTGTCAATCGTAAATTTTCAATTGTCAATTCACTAAACCCTCTCAAGGGCCATTGCCATTCCCTGACCTCCCCCGATACATAAAGTGGCAAGCCCTAATTCAACATCATTTCTTACCATCTCATTCATCAGGGTCAATACAATTCTGGCGCCGGTACAGCCAACAGGGTGACCGATAGATATACCACTTCCCAACAGGTTGGTTTTATCCAAATCAAACCCTAACTCCCTTATACATGCTATGGCCTGAGATGCGAATGCCTCATTGAGTTCAACCTCGCCAAAATCACTTACACTTAAACCTGTGCTTTTTAATACCTTTTTTACCGCAGGAATCGGACCTAATCCCATATAAGCAGGATCAATTGCCCCTGATGCGTAGGCCTTAATTTTTACAATAGGCTTTAGACCTAAATCCTTGGCCTTTTCAGGGGACATCAAAAGAAGCGCTGCAGCAGCATCATTAATTCCGGATGCATTACCCGCTGTAACGGTTCCTTCCTTTATAAAAGCAGGGCGCAGCTTTGCCATCTTTTCCACCCTTGTATCCATAGGTCTTTCGTCTGTATCAAATACAAGGGGTTCTCCCTTTCTTTGAGGTATAATTACCGGGGCGATCTCCTGTTTAAAAATCCCATCTGCTATCGCCTTCATTGCCCGTGCATGGCTTAAGGCTCCAAGCTCATCTTGCTCCTGCCTGGATATATTGTACTTTTCAGCAATATTTTCGGCTGTTATACCCATATGATAGCCATAAAAGATTTCCCACAGTCCGTCAAAGACCATTAAATCAGTTAATTCAGCATTGTTCATCCTTGCTCCCCAACGAGCCGCATTCATCCCATATGGCACCATGCTCATATTTTCCATACCACCGGCAAGAATAGTGTCCTGTTCACCTTCTCTGATAGAAAGTGCGGCAAGGGCTAAAGCCTTCATTCCTGATGCACACACCTTATTAAGGGTAAAGGCATTAACCTCCTTCGGGATACCGGCATGGATCAGTGACTGCCTGGCAACATTTTGCCCTTGTCCTGCGCCTATAACATTACCCATGATTACCTCATCTATATTTATCGGCTGGAGGGAATCAGCGTAGTCGTAATCCTTTTTCTCAAGTTCAATCATCCCGTTTCCTTTAAGGGCATCAGGCTCAAAGCCTTTAAGGTTATCACTTACTGAAGGCCTAAGCCCAAGTTTTTTCAAGGTCTCTTTTAAGACCAATGAACCAAGGGTAACCACTGGCGTGTTCTTTAATGTTCCCCCAAAGGAACCTACAGGTGTTCTAATACCGCCTACAATTACAACATCTCCCATATACATATCTCCTTATTTTATAATTTATTAATCTTGACAATCTCGTAAAAAGTCCCAAAATACCGTTTTCCGTCATTCCGGCCTGTCTGCGTGCGACGCACAGGCAGGCGAAAGCCGGAATCCAGTCTTTTCAAGCAGTTGCAGACCATCTGG
>Ga0075120_10003017_pt1 | contig 11768 bp, 7 predicted proteins | sample AntAceMetag02UKL_FD_69792 | JGI IMG/M metagenome (GOLD analysis project Ga0075120, IMG submission 69792) | Saline lake microbial communities from Ace Lake, Antarctica - Antarctic Ace Lake Metagenome 02UKL | ecosystem: Environmental > Aquatic > Non-marine Saline and Alkaline > Saline | place... | reverse complement strand
TTCAGTATCGCCGAATCGCCGTCGCCGGTGACAGCCGCGTCCTTTCCAAGCAAACCTATCTCGCGGGCGACTACGATGGCAACGGCTACGACGACCTCTGTGTCTACGCTCCAAGCAACGGCACCTGGTACATCTGGTTCAATCAAAACGGACGCTGGATGCGCACCGAGACCAAACAATGGGGCTGGAACGAAGCCCAAGCCGTGCCCGCCGACTACGATGGCGACGGTGTCACCGATCGCGCCGTATATGCCCCTCGCCTCGGCTCTTGGGTTGTATGGAAGAGCAAGTCTCAAACCCTGTGGACCACGCAATGGGGCTGGAGCGAGGCCATGCCCGTCCCGGCGGACTACAGCGGTGCAGGCTACGCCACGCCCGCCGTCTATCATCCACCGACCGGCCAGTGGAACATCCAGCTTGCAGGAGGCAAAACCAAAACCATTTCCCTCGGCTACTCCGCCGCCATCCCCGTGCCCGGCGATTACAATGGCGATGGACGCGCGGATGCCGCCGTCTATGTCCCGGACACCGGTGCCTGGATAGCCAAGGATGTGCAGACCGGCAAGGTGATTCTGAATCAGAACTGGGGCTGGTCCGCCGCCCGGCCCGTGCCCTTTGATTACAACGGCGATGGACGCCACGACCTCACCGTCTACGATTCCAACGCCGGAAAATGGTACTGCAATTTTCTGAACGGCCAAACACGCACCTTTCACTGGGGCGGCGGAGAAGTGTTGCCTGTTCCCGGACGTTACCGCCGCGCACACCCCAGCTTCCGCAACGCGCAATTCGGTGTATATTTCCCCGAAACCGGCAAGTGGGCCATCCGCGAATTTCTCATGGAGTTTCTCAGCCCGTGGTCTTTGGTACTGAACTTCGGATTTCCCGAGGCTCTCCCGCCCGCCTATGTGATCGAATAACCGTCAGGAATAAAATGACTTAGATCGCCCATCGTAATTTGTCGCCTAAATGCACCATACCCATCGGCAGCCTGTGTGAGTTCCACCTGGAAAATACGGTTGGTTATTGTTTCAACATGATGGATGTCAGAGCAATGGCAAGTGTGCGTGAATCGGCACTGATACCTGCTTCTTGAGGGGAGATAGCATCGGGTAAGCCGAATGTGATGTGAAGATCGCCAGAGGAAACAAGTTCTTTAGGAATATGAACCTTGAAACATTCATTCTCTGGGGTTGTTTTTTCATAGGTTTTTAATTCCTTGCCATTGGCTGAAACAACAATGCGCTGTCGGTCTATGGTTCCCGGAGCAATCAATGCTTCACATCTAAACACCAATTCAAGGTCGCCTTCGGGCTTGCCAACGCGAAATCCAAGTTTGCTCTCTGGCCCATCACTCCAGATGCGATCCTGTTCACGCCATGACCAGCCTGAAGATAAGTAGGGTTCCATATTCTCGCTGCCCTCCACATAGTGCGTTGCGAGCTCTGTCAGGGAGAATGACGTCACACGTATGGCCAGGGACCTTACATCAAAATCTCCTGATTCAGCAGGAACCGTAGCGTCTGGAAGATCGAACCGAATGGCAATCTGGTTGGAAATGACCAGCTGTTTTGGAATCTCTATGTAGTAGTCTTGCTCTTCCGGCGTGGTTAGTTCCATTTCGCGCACTTTATGGCCGTTCGCAAAGATGGAGACCCGTTGCCGATCCACGAATCCTGATTTGAGAAAGGGGGCCGCAGTGACGATGAATGCCAAGTCGTTTGCGGGTTCATTCACCCTGAAACGGAGAAGAACCTTACTTTCCGCCCCCGCCCATGTAAAGTTACGCTCCAACTCATGCCAGCCCTGCCCCAAAAAAGCCAGGTTATCCGGAAAGGCCTCCGTGAGTCGGTATCGTTCTCCCCATGAAACCATGGGGGGCGGCTTGGTACACAATGCAAGGGACTTGAGGACGAAGGTGGAATCGGGCGGGACTTTGAAGGAGATCCACAATTCTCTAGTTCCTTTTGCGTAAATGCGAAGCGGGACCTGCATGGTTGCGATTCCGGAAGTCGCCTCCAGCTTGGTATAGGCGTTCATTCCCTGCCGTACAGCAACTCTTTTTGTTTCATCCGCACCCATGCCCGGATAGGCGTAAACCAGCTCGGCATGGTATGATATATTCTGAGAGAGCGGGTGGGCAAAATTGATTACAACCGATGGGGCTCCCAAAACGTCACTTCCTGGGCGAGCGCCATCGTCCGTTTTTTCCCAAGCATCCTCTAGATGTTCCGAATTATTTTTGCCTAAAAAATCAATGACTGCGTGGCCGTCGAAATCGATCACGTGTTGGTCATGTTTCACATAGGATCGCCCCGTCGCAACTAATGGATTCGAGGCCACGTTGCCAGTCATGGAGTATTCTGTTAACTGTGGAAAATGGTCATTGGCACAAGCATTCCAAAGGTAGTGATAGATATATCTCACTTCTGGAGCGGGGTGCATGGCGAAATAGTTGTTTAAGTTGCCCTCGCATGGATTGTTGGTAGAAGACAAGGCATAGGTTATTTCCGGCAAATCACCTAATGTTAGGGGTCTGTCGGACACCTTCATTGGCCCCGAGCTATGCATGGGCTTGACCAAAAGTATGGGATTGAAATTGGACTTGCGAACACTTTCGATAACTCCCCGCCCATGATCGGCCAGAATAACCATGACCGAATCATCGTATATGCCATTTTTCTTAAAGGTTTTTATTATATCAAACATATATTGCATACATACATCTAGGTCTTCCATCCTGCTTTTTGATTTGGCTAATTCTCTGTTTTGAAGATGAGTTCCCCACAGGTGGTAAAACTTGAACGAAGGTTGCGATAGCCCAACCTTAAAGAAATAGTTAAAATCGTATCTTGTACTATGGTTTAATCCGTCTCTGAATGCCGAGAAATCCTCTGGATAGGGCACCGCTGACGTATCTAAATACTGCGGTTTGTTTTCAGTGGAGAATGCTACATCCGTCGGCAGGAGGGCCGAGAGTGGAATATCGGATATGTGCTCCACCAAAAAGCGTTTAGCCGGGAAGGGTAGTTGTCGAAAAACAGAAAAGCGAAGAAGCTTTTTGTCGATGCTGACCTCACTGCTCTCTATCACGTTATCCGCAACGGCTGGGTCTATGAACAACGCGCGGAGATAGAGCGATTCAAGAAACGTATGAAAGCCTTCCTCTTTGAAACGCTTAGACAGGGAGTCGTCGGACAAAAAGGCCATTTTTTTGAAATCGTTGAAGGGTTGCTCGTTTTTATAGAGCTTACCCGTAAGCATGTGTGCAACGCTTGCAAGCGTTGAGGGGTAGGAGGACAGGGTGTCCGGAAAGAAATAAAACCCATCCAGTTTTTCTCGATATTCGGGATAAAGTTCCAATGCTGACTCAAACAACGGAACTTCGGTTGTGTCGAGCATGATAATGAGTACGTTTTTCTCTTTTGAAAAATTAAATTTGTCGATTTGGCTTAGTTGAAAGCGAGATTTTTGTGCTTCATTTTCCCGAATGTCTGCATACAAAAAGGCAAGGCCGATGGTTTGAACGAGGAGAAGAACCAGTGCTAACTTATGGGCATTTTGATAGATCATTCGGCGTTTAAGGATGAAGATCAAAGCGATGAAAAGCCAAAGCAGACCGTCAATGAAGTGTCGGCTCGTATAGCGCTCCCATTCTATTTTGGCTCCATCGAATACGCCATGGCTCCAGGGCAACAGGGTGGCCTGCGCCCACATGGCTATTCCCAGCGCCAAAAGGAATGTAAGGGCCACTTGATGCAGCTTCCATTTTTGTGGGAGCAACATAAGAATCAGCAAGAGTGCGCCCGAATACACCAGCAGCGGTAGCATTACGTGTTGAATAAGTTCCAACAGCGTGAACTCAAACTCCGGGGCATTGTTCATATATATCGTTGCTGGGCCGAAGAAGAGCAACAAACTCATCAAGAATAAGGACACGGCTGTGCTCTTGAGTAGTTTTAATCCTATACGATCCCTTTTATTATCCAAAACATGCTTCATACTGCTATCCGCCATTACCTTTGCCTACCGCCAGGTTGTGTTAAGGATGCCCTTGCTTATACGCTCGAAACTCGATGTCATTTATTTCATAGACCTGCTCTTCTTCCAACATGCCAGGATCTATTCTGAAGTCACCTGTGAAGTCTTTGGGCAATTCCAAATACAGGTCATTTTCGCCCACCAGCAACTTTCTTAAAACAGATTTCTTTTCATCCATAAATCTGGATCCCATCGTTTGATAGAACACCTGAAGCGTGGTCGCCTCTGGTGCCGAAATCTTCACATGAAGCACGGGTATTTCGCCCTTGGGAACATCAACACTGTTAAACACTAGATAGGGATCTATTCCGATCGATTTAATGATGAGCGTTGCATTGGAAACAGACGTGCGTTCGATATCGTCACTCGTATAGTTGACCGCCTTCAATTGTAGATTGTTCTGTTCTATGGGCTGGGCTGAATCAAATATTTCCTTTAGTTTTGCTTCGGAGTAGGAGGTGTTCAGCCGCATGGATGAAAAGGCGACTTGTTGCGTCGTTCCTTCGATGCGTGTTCGAATACGAAGGAGGTTGTCTTCATTCAACTCAATTCCATCCAGCAGCATGATCACAGGACGGTTCGTGTAGACGTGGCTGTTGCCTGACGTGACATCCTGTAGCGTTATCACTAGATTTGCCGAATTGGTTTCTGCATACGCAACCGCCAATTCCAGTGTCAAAGGACGCTCCAACGGCGTGGGTGCAATGCGGACATCGAATGTCCCCCACGCCTTGTTAAGCGGGCTCATCCCCATGCCACTGCTTAGCGTCATATTGCTGGTAACCGGATCAGCATACGGAAAATAAGCCCTTGTGTTATCAAAGGAGTAGGTTGTATCGCAGCTTATTTTCTTAGGTGTGATTTGTTGCGCCCAGTCATCGACGAACTTTCCCTCCCAAGTGGGTGCTTCAGCAGGCACGAATGCTGGGTTTGAGTACATGCCGAATGTGCATATGCCAGCAAGAACCACCGCGCCACCGACAATCAACATGGTCTTGTGGCGAACAAAGAAAACCGGTGTAGTCATCCCTTTGCTCAGCAGGTTTTTGATCAGTGAGAACAGATTGTTGGCCGTCCAATACAGAAGCAGGGCAGAGGGGCTGTTGTAGAGCAGCACAAGGAAGAGACCTGCAATAACGAGCCCTTGAACGGTGTCCTTCCGGGAGAAACCTGGTGTTGTGAGCAGAGCCGTTATGTTCATGGCGGTCATGGCGAGGGGCAGCACATTGATTCCCCACAAGATATGATCCGGCTGGCTTAGATCGGCAATGAAGGGCGAAATGGGAACCCCTTTGATGACCGCAAGGTTCGCGATCATATAGTAGGCCGAGAAAAGAAGGGGCAGTTGAACGAGCAGTCCACAAGCACTTTGCAATGCATAAATGGGATGATACGCGTAGCGGCTATAAAGTGCTGAAGCTCGGTCGTGCCGAGCCTTTCCCGTACTTTCCTTTTTGATCCGGGCGAGTTGTGGTGCCAGTATTTTTTGAAGAGCCTTTTCTCTTTGGGCAATACGCGTGCCCCAACGTTCAAAAGGAATGATGCAGATGCTGGTGGTAGCCGAGAGGAGCAGCAACGGAATGGCAAAGCCACCAACGGCCCTGTGATACGCCATCAAAATGGTTTTTAACAGGACAATGATTGGATAAAAGAGTGTTTCCATGTGTTTGTTTTCAGTTGGTGTGATAGGCCCTTATCAGGTCATGATGGCGTCCCGTCGAGAACCGCTTTTTTAATCAAGGCCAAATCTTCGTGAATGGCCCGCAGTTGATCCTGAAGGATGTTAAAATCTTCTCGAGAGATAGGCGCTGAGTTGTCTGCAGCATCTCCCGTTGCTAGTTGGCAGTCCTTAATCAATAACTCAGCAATGGCCTCACCTGATCGTCCGAAATGGGCAACGGTTTGATCTCTAATGGCTGCGATATCCTGATTGGGAAAAGCCATTAACGCTTTATCAATCAAGGGAAGCAATTGTGATTCATCGCCCTGTTTCATGGGATAGCCTATTAAGGTGTTCATGGATTCGAGGCTGTTTTTCTCTGAAAGATCGGCATATTCATACTCTTCCATATCGGCTGTAGGAATCTCGAGGCTGATGACCGGTTTCCCTGTGAGAAACGCATAATCAAAGCGAACGGAAGAGGTGTCGGACACCATGATGTCGGCGAGCATCATAGAGGGGATCGGGGATATTTCTTTATCCCAAACAACGTTGGGAATTTTTTTCAATTCGCGTTCAAAACGCTGGATCAGTTCAGGCTCGGAAATATAGGATTGTGGGTGTGGGCGCAGGATGATTTGGTATCCTGCTTCGGCGATGAGCTTGACAAAGCTGGTGCCGAAATTGGTTAGGCATCCTTTTTTGCCCCATGAAGAGGCCACTAAAACAGTGGTTTGCTTTTTGCTTTCAGGAGTCCCGTGCTCTGCGATGTCCTTGGCAAAGGAATCGAGGTAGGGCAGGCCTGCGAGCGAAAGTTCTTTGGCAGGAAGTCCCCGTTTCGACTCGATTTCACGAATAGATTTTTTTTGAAAATCTCCTGCGAGGTACACCACATCGTACGCATCGAGCGAGTGTTTTTTGTACATCGACAAATCAGCCACAGAATGAAACACATGGATGAGCTTTTGTACGAGTGGAGGCTTTTGCAGGGGATGTCCGAGCGAACCAATATTGGGCGTTGTGGTTAATAGTATGGGGTGGTTTAGATGGTACATTTTTTTTTGTCCGCGAACGCCCTGTCCGATATATTTCGAGTGCATAAACTCATTCTCAATGGTCAATGCCGGGTCATGGCGATCCATGGTATAGTAGTGGAAGTGTTTTTTGCGTTGAATGAGGGCTTCAATAATGGGCTGGTAGGTGGCCCAGTAGTTTTTCCCTTCGGAAAAGAGGGCTAGGGTGTTGGTTTGATCGATTTCAATAGGCACATGGGCGTTGGTCGTGTTTTTTTGGATTTTTTTTAGCTCCATTTTTTGTCTTCGGTGGACCACTTTGTAAAATAGGTCTTTCAGGAAATAGGCCATACCGAAAAAAGCACCCAAAATGACGTAAATCAGGGCATTTCCAGTGCCGGGGTCAATGTAGGCGAGTATTGGCAACATGATCATGTCCTCTTTTGTTTATCGATGGTAAATGATGAATTACATCTGCTGTTTCTTAGCAAATGAAAAATGATGAATTGGAATCCATATCCTCACCCTAGAGCCTGAATCAAGAAAAAATAGGTTACAGAAAGCCCAACAGCGTTGTACAGATGCTTTTCCTGTTTTCAATGCACTGAGAATTGTAGGGTTAAATGCCGCATGAATAAAAGAGAGCGTCCCATGCCTTGGTTCGCTATCTTTTGGTGGTCCTCTAAGACTCCTAAAGAAAGGAACGCTAAGGCATGGAACAACACAAGAGTAACCAGACAGACCTCAAAGGCAAGCATTTGACGAAGGAAGAACGGATAGTCATTGAAAGGATGTCCCGTGGGGGGCGCCCCCCACGGGACATCGCGGCGGTGCTGGGCCGCCACCCGCGCACCATTGAACGGGAACTCGTGCGTGGCCGGGTAGAGCATCGGGACAGCGAGTTGCGAGTGAAGACGGTCTACAGCAGCGATCGCGGCCAAGACGTTCATAACCTCAACGCCACGGCCAAGGGTCCCGAACTGAAACTCGGAGCCCACTACGACATAGTCGAGTTCATCCGCCACCGCATCATCGACCACAAGGAATCGCCCGATGTGGCGGCCTTTCGCATGCGGGAAGCCGAGTTGGAGACCGTGGTGTGTACCAAAACGCTGTACAACTACATCGACCAAGGCCTGATTGACGGGGTCTGCAACGAGAGTCTCTGGGAAAAACGACATCGTCGCCACCGCACAAGACGCAGTCTGTGCCGTCATAAAAGACGACCTCAGCAGCGTGAGAGTATCGAACACCGGCCTGCGCACATTGACCTGCGTGAAGAGTTTGGGCACTGGGAAATGGATTTGGTCGTTGGCCCTCAAAAGGGCTCGAATGCCGCACTGTTGGTGCTCGTCGAACGTAAACATAGAGTCATAATCATCCGCAAGTTACCGGACAAATCTCAAGCGAGTGTCTTGCGTGCCCTACGCGCCATTGAGAGGCACTTCGGACCCAAACGATTCCGCGATGTCTTCAAGACCATCACCGTCGATAACGGCAGTGAGTTCCTTGATGTCACGGCACTTCAAGCCTCCGCCTTCTCCCGGCGTCAGCGCACCCACATCTTCTACGCTCATCCGTTTTCGGCGTGGGAACGAGGATCCAATGAAAATGCCAACAGAATCCTCCGAAGGTTCGTGGCAAAAGGGCGCGACATCGCCCTGTTCACCCAAAGGCAAATCTCAGACATCGAGGCGTGGATCAATAACTACCCTCGTCGAATCCTTCAATTCATGACGCCCAATCAACTCTTCACCAACCAACTCAATACCATCGCAGCATAAATGAAACAGGACCATTACATGCGGCATTTAACTTTACAACCTACCATGTCAAATTAAACAAAAAAGCGTCTTGTTGGAAGTCTCGTCTCCGTGTTGTTGATCTTCGTTTTGTTACTAGAGATATTCAGCGCGGTAATCTTGGGCATACGCGATCATAGTTGGCCCTACTCAGTCACCTAAATAAAACACACCGAGCACCTTTGGGCTCCCTTCATTCAGGAAAAAAACCGTGAGACCAAGCCCAAAGACGAAAAAATCATTGCTCTGCACCCCTACCTGGGCTTCGTCTACAATGCCGATCGAAGCACCCCGTTCAACGGACGTCAAAATACGGCCTACGGCTTTTACAGCGAGTACGATGCCGTCCTCAAACGTACGAATGACCAGGACTTTATTGTCGTCGTGCTGGGCGGTTCGGTGGCCACCCACCTGTGTGTCTACGCCGACGAAGTCCTACGCAAAACGCTGGAACAATGTCCGGTGCTGAAAGGGCGCAACATTCGATTTAACGCGATCTGTCAAGGCGGCTACAAACAACCCCAACAGCTCCTCGCCCTCGCCTATTACCTCAGCTTGGGTACCGAGATTGATATGGTGATCAATATCGATGGCGTAAACGAGCTCTACATTTACTATAAAAATGCGAGAGTCTTTAATATTGATCCGTCCTTCCCGCTCCACTGGGCAGCAGAAACGGCCAGCAATGAAAAACAATTCGCTTTGCTGGATTTCGACCGCCGGGTGGCCACTGCGCGAGAACGCGAAAGCTCTTTTTACAGCCGGGCGGAAAACACCGGGTTGGTTCGTTCAGCGCTTGTCCGTTTTTTGGGACGAACCCTGCATATCTACACCGCCAGAAGCATATCCGCCATGCAAGAAAAGGTAGAAACCATGGTGGCTGAGCAAGGACAAGAAGGAAGCTTAACGTATGAGCAAACAGGTCCTATTTATGCCGATTTTGAGAAAGACCCGGAACTGTTCAAGGAGGCCTCACGGCTTTGGGAACGCTCAAACCTACTGATCGACACCCTCCTTCACGGCTTGGGCATCCCTTATCTTGTATGTATTCAGCCCAACCAGTATTTCGCCGGCACACGCGATTTGCTCCCGACAGAAAAAGAATCAGCTTATCATACGGAGTCCGAATTCTACTATCCGCTAGTCAATGGCTACACCTATTTACTGGAAGCCAAAGACCGCTTAATGGGGCAAGGCGTTTCGGTGGCCGACTTGACCGGCGTCTTCAACGACGAACCAGAAACCATTTACGCCGATGTGTGCTGCCATTACACGCTGTTAGGCAATCAGATTCTAGCCCGTGAAGTTGGGCAGGCTGCCTGCCAAACACTAACGGACGCCCACTCGGCGACCGGGACCGAATAGCCCGCTGGTCTCTCTAGTTCTTTGTGAAATGGCGTTGCAGCTATATCGCCAGCACGCCCTTCATTTATCTTTTATGACGCAACCTACAATCGCTATCAGCCGCGCCTCCGCGCCGGCAGTCCGATCAGCGCGAAGCCTGTGCCTCCGAGTCCGAATCTCCGGAATAGGACTCAATGATCCGATCACAAATATAATCAACAACATACCGGTAACCCTGCGGGTTAACGTGACAGCAATCATCGAAATACAGGACTTCCGGGCGATTGCTGAAAATGGGTGTCAAATCATAATAATCGATCGAGGGGTTTGCGGACAGCGCCGCACCCGCCGCAATCAGTGCTTTGTATCCGTCCTTCGCCGGAGCCGCATAAAGAGAATTGGTGTTGATGGCAACGGCCTTCTCTTGCGCTGAAAACGGTTTGGAACCGGCCACGTACTGGTTTGGCTGCAGAAAATGATAGTAGGCGATGCCGTGTCCTTTACACAAAGCATTCATTTCCAGTGAAGCATTCCTCCAGAATGCCGCAAATTCGTTGAACATTTCCCCACTGGAATCATAGGAAAAGGCCGGCCCCGTCTGAAGATACGTACTGCTCTTTCCCCCCTCGTTCTGAATGCTGTTGTTCAGTTCATAAATGGCATGATTCAGGCGGTTCATCGCAACACGCCACAGGAACGACAAAAACGGACTGCGATACCAATGATGATCATAACCCATTCGCCCCAAATCAATCCGACGTTTTTTCAGATAAGCCAGATGGCCAATCGCCAATACTTCCTGCTGGTCAATCAATCCGTCCACCCGCAAATTCCACATGCGCGGATAATAGGGGTTCACGCCATTGGGAATGTTCTCGGACGCCGGCAGAGCCACCTCATTAAAACCATCCAGATTAATCACCAAATCAAATTCGGCTCCCATCGCCAGCAGCATATTGAAAAGCATCAACTGCTGCGGCTGCTTATACCCGCCTTGCGCAAAACACAACAGTTCAACCTTCCTGCCGTATGCCGATTCCAGTTGAGTCACATAATCAGCACGGGTATACCGATACGTGCCCAGGGCAAAGGACCCACCGAATAAACCCACCAGCAACGTATCGTCGCTTCGCTGCTGAACGGGATTCACGTCCGCAGGACAGCCAAGCCCCGTCGCCGATACATTTTTTACGCGGGAAGGATCAGGAATGTCCCCGAAATAAGGATGAATGATTTCCACCGTGCCAAACTCATGCCACCATAAATCGGCCTCTCCCTCAAGCGTGGTATTTTCCAGCTTTTCTCCGGCATAATGCCGCATTTCCCGCTTGACCCTGCTCTTTGAATAAAAGGAGGGAGAAATAAGCCGGTGTCCTGCAATCGAGATGAATTCAACACAAAGGAGTACAAGCACGAGCCATATAGAAAACGTGAGAAGTTTTTTCATTTTTTCGACCTGTCTGTTTGAGAATCCGCGTTTCAAGAAAACATCGGGTTGATGTTTTTCCGCAGAGCGCACGCCGGCATCAGAACAAAGTATAGATGAATGGCGCCGACGCCTGCCCGATGAACACGAGGCCGCCGATCAGCAGCAGCACCACTATGATCGGAATGATCCACCAGGCCTTGTTGTGCCAAGCAAACAATCCGAACTCTTTCAGCAAACGAATCAAGTGACGTAAAAAACGCATATAGGGCCTCTCTCCTCTTTTTCCACTTCAATCCAACGCAAATTCATCGCGCCAATCTTTCGCTTCGTTCCAGTTGGGCTGTTCCTTTTTATCGAGAAGGAACGACCCAAGCACCAGGGTGTCCATCTCCGTGCGCATGAAGCAGCGGTAGGCATCTTCCGGCGTGCAGACAATCGGTTCGCCGCGTACGTTGAACGAGGTGTTGATGATGATTCCG
>Ga0075120_10003015_pt1 | contig 11774 bp, 13 predicted proteins | sample AntAceMetag02UKL_FD_69792 | JGI IMG/M metagenome (GOLD analysis project Ga0075120, IMG submission 69792) | Saline lake microbial communities from Ace Lake, Antarctica - Antarctic Ace Lake Metagenome 02UKL | ecosystem: Environmental > Aquatic > Non-marine Saline and Alkaline > Saline | place... | reverse complement strand
CCATCTAAGCGAACTTCTTGCAATTCACCCTCTTTATAAGAGTCGATAAGAATAAGGCGATTAAGTGAATACATCATTGATTTGGCTTATTTAAAAGGTTCATACCTTGCGGCGCGGGTGCTAATAAGAATTAAGAGGGGGCATTTTAACACTTTCCTAATAACTCCCCGTACATTTACGGCAAAATTTCCGAATACGCTGACGCTGACTTAGCGTATAATTATTCGCTTATTTACCTTCCCTTTAGGAAAACACCAACTATGCCTGAAATCATTATCTACACCAGCAACTTCTGCCCCTACTGCACAATGGCTAAACGCCTGCTAAGCGCAAAAGGCGCGACTTATACAGAATTAAATGTGGATACCACGGCCGGTTTAAGAGAAGAAATGGTACAAAAAACCAAACGCAGAACTGTGCCGCAAATCTATATAGGTGAACAACATATAGGTGGCTTTGATGATTTACGTGCTTTGGATTTGAAAAAAGGCTTAGATTCCTTGCTAGTTCCTAGATAGCCGTTTCAAGAACACGACTGGCATTCTATGCACAGGATTCTAAACTGCTCTAAAGCTTAAATAGGCCAACTTTTGTATAACACTCTGTTATTTATATCTATCTTGCTGTTTGCGTTAAATACTCGGGCGCAACCAGCTGTACCTGTTTTGCAGTTAAATACCGAAGGGCTGCAGGTAGACTTGCATTGGTCCAAAGTAGATAGTGCCACGGGTTATCGCCTGTTTTATGCGCCTTATCCCTATCTGGGTGAAGCAACTATAAACAGCATTGATATGGGTGCTGAAACTGACTTTACTATTGGCTTATGGCAAGGGGCGACTTTTTATGTGGTCCTACAAGCCTATGATGACCAGAATCAAAGCAGTGAGTATTCTAATATCGGTTTTTTGGAAATTCAGGATCGAGGTGCTGCCTATCGTCAATATTGGCGCACGGTCACTAAAGAAATCAGAGGGTATTCTTTTACTACACAAAGTTTTTTATATGATTTACTACCCAATGTCACTGACTGTTTTGCGGGTATTCTTAATGAGCAAGCACAACAGAGACTGCTTGATGCATTTAATCAGACACGACTGTTACACCAACTCTCTGCAATCACATATGATCACAATGCTGATTTTGAAGTACAACAAGCCTCATTAATTCAACGTGCAAATAACTCTTTATCGCATAGGCCCGGAACGAATGCGACTTGTTATAGTAATGCAGGCCTTGCTGGCAGTAATAGTAGCAATTTATATCTAGGTGGGAATGATAGTGACCCGGCAAATGTCTTAATTAGTTTTATAGGTGATGCATCTAACGTTTCTAATATCTCAGGTGTCGGCCATAGACGCTCATTATTAAACCCTTTTCTGCAGTTTACCAGTTATGGCCAGGTATTAGGCGCAGCGGGGGTGAAAGTATTTGATTTTTCTGGCAACTCAACAACGGCTGCTGAAGATATTCCTGACTTTGTTGCATTTCCCTATTTGCGCTATCCCTATGTGTTTTTTTCCGATAAAACAACTAACAAAAAAACCCCGTGGAATTTAACCATTATCGAAGACAAGTCTTCGACATGGGCAAATCAACATAATTATTTTACGAGTGCCAAAATTAGCGTAACACAGAAAAGCGATGGTCAATCAATGACTATAGCTGACATACATTTCGACACTAATGGCTCTGGAGTCCCTAATAATCTTAGCTGGAGAGTGACGGACTGGCAGTATGACACCTGGTATAGCGTAGTCATCAGCAATATAAAATACCGATCTGGAGAAACAGGCAGTATTCAGTATGATGTTTTTATTGATTATAAAAATATCATTAATATACCATTGTCTCTTGCAGCAGGTGCTTAGCCCACTGGACTTGCAATGTCCGCGAGCTAAAGCACCTGCCCTACTTGCTAGCAACAGAATTAATCCAAAGGAATTCTGATTTTTTGCCCCGGATATATTAGATCAGGATCTTTTATAACCTCTTTATTCGCCTCAAAAATACGTGGATATTCCATCGCATTTTGATAATATTTTTTAGCAATTTTAGATAAGGAATCACCACTTTGAATCACATAATATTCAACATTTCCAGGCTCTAAGGCCGCAACATCATCAGTTTCCACATCGTTAATCTGAATTTTAGGCACAACCTCTGTCACACCCTGCACATTACCAGCCATCAAAACGACTTTCTGAGCAGCCTCAGCACTGTCTGTCACCCCAATAATAGTCGCAATCCCATCATTGAAGATGACACTCAAATCATCTATTCCCGGATTGTTTGCAGAAATATATTCCATTATTTTGGCTGCGGCATCAACATCTTTTTTAAATAGCTTACTACCTATATCTTTTGCAAAATCAAATAGTCCCATAACCCTCTCCGTTGTATTATTTAAAAGAATTTCTTGGCCATATTAAATAAATCATCTGTTATATCGCCATCATTATTCGTATCCAGAAATGTTGTAATCATGCCCACGACAGGGCTGGCATCAGCGCCCAGAATACTATTCATATTCAGACTTTGTCCTCTACCTCCAATTGGACTGTCCTTTGTTTCCTTACTCAGTGCACTCATAACAGCAGTTGCCACCAGAGGCAATAATTGTTTAATAATACCACTGTCTACACCGGTCTTTTGCGCAGCCTGTTCAGCTACATTTCGGCTAACATCCCTGCTGCCAAGAACATGGCCTAAAATAGCATTCCCTTCTTCGGTTGCAGCGGGTTCAGCTAATTGCTCCGGATGATCCAGGTAATGCTGATAATCACTTTTGCCCAGGGCACTCACTAATGCCCCCAGACCTTCAGAAGTACTTGCATTGGTTTTAATGCCCTCTGAAACTGCCGGTAGCAACTGACCAATAACCTTTTGCACATCAGCTTCATCAATACCGCTATTACGCGCTAACTGGGTGATTAATTGTGCATTCTGACCACTTAAAAGTGTGTCTAAAATTCCCATTAAATTCTCCATAAATTAGAGTACAAACTTTGATACTATACCTATAATCTCTTAAGCGCCATTTGTCCTAATGATAGAAAATACAAATGGGCAAATGAGCCATCTTGAATGATAGAACATTTAAAGTATTCCGGCTAGCCAAAGTTATCAGTGGATTATAATAAGAATAAGCTCTTAATATCTTCACCATTTGATTTGAGCAAAGATCTTCAGCCTGCTGTTTCAAAGCGGACTAAATAGCAGCTCACTATCTTGTTGATGTTATTCTATGCGGGCATGAGTACTATAAGCAGCCATCCACCATCCTAACTCTATTTATAATGAAGGAATCACCTAGATGCTAAAAACCGTTTACCAACAATACCACAGCCATTAAAGAGGAAACAGCAATGCCTGAGATAAATAATAATAAGCAGAAAAAAACCTCTTATTCAAGAGAACAGTCACCCGGCTTCCTGGAAAAAATAGGTGTTAAATATTACAGTTATCTGGCAAATAAATCAGGTACTGCAAATATGCAAAATATCAGTATCGATGACCTTCCTCCTGATATTACTTTGCATACACTGGCTGGTAATATCACTGGGTTTGCTGCAGTCATCGGCTTTGCTATCGGAGCATTAACCACCTTTGTAACTATCTGGGTGGAATGGACTTATATGGAAAGCATGGAAACCACTGATTATTACTTGCTTTATGGCAGCACTCTGATTGTTATGCTGGCGATCGAAATGAGCGTTTTGTTCTGGTTAGGATTAAAAACTGTCTACAGCCTTGCTTGCCTTACAGGACACAATCAGACAGCTAAAGGCTCATGCCTACCTGGCGATGATGCCGTACCTAATATTCTAGCCCGTGCGGCATTAGAAGTACCCGACCCGATTATTCATTATCTGGGCATAGATCCACTAAAACATTTATCCAAGTCCAAACTGTTTCTGGTCGCCTTTTTATATAAAGCCAAAGTTGTATTAAGCGGCCTTGCCGTTAAATTTTTATTAATTCGCCTGTTTGGTAAAGGTGAAGCCCGGACAGCCTTTAGCTGGGTCGCCATACCTATTACGGGATTCTGGGATGCATTTACCTTATATAAAGTAGCTCGGGAAGCCAGGCTTAGGCTATTTGGCAACAAACTGGCAGAACATATCGTCAATGAAATGCTCACAGAAGAACTGATTACTCAACTCAGTCCTAAAGCGCGTGAAGGTTCTGTGCGAGCCGTTGCTACAATGATGGTTCTGGCGCAAAACTATCATCCGAACATGCTGGTTTTATTACTCAGGCTGTGCGACACATTTAATATTGATGAAAATAAGGATTACGATAACTGGGAAGATTTTCTTGTCGTACTAGATGAAGTGACAACAAAAGAACGCTATTTTTTACTGGATTTACTCAGTGTTGCCGCTGCATTTGATGGCCATTTATCCAAGCTGGAACGCCATCATTTGCCAGAAGCATTTAAAGAATTAACTACTGAGTATATGGAGCGCACTGAACAGTTAAAAACTTTACTGGTAAATGGCCAATTACATGCGGCTAAAAAACTGTGTGTACTGGATTTCAATCCTGGCTAATAGCTCAGGAAAACAGGCATCTCGACAGTCTGCAGGCAGAGTAATTGCCCTTTAATTTGCCTTATTCACAGGAAGAGCGGGTCGTGGATCAGGCGGTTCAGTAGGCCCGCCGCCGCCAAACCCGGTAGGCCTATTGTAGAGACCACGTCCATAATAACGTCCGTAATTAGGGTAATTATAGCCTTCGTAGACGGAATATCCTGCGCTGGTTTGAGTGCCACTACACGCTGTCAAGAACTGCGTTACTGTTAGCAAAGCAGCAATAAGCATTATTCTGCTACTTAGCATGATCATTGCTCCCCCTTCACTAAATCTTTATCTTCAGGCTGCCAACGGTGCAATATCAAGAATGCTCCAAGGTTGTCGGAAATAACGGCAATATCTCCAGCTGTATCGTGTAAGGATTCACCAGGACGAACCCAGACTTTACCGCCCAGGCTGTTTACTAGGTCTAATAATAAAGCAGGATCTTTGACCCGGATAGCAGACACCCAGCGAACCTTAAAATCATCCTCAGCTACCTGCCTAATACCGGCGCGCCAATTGCCCTGATTTTTCATAATCAAGTAATCACCTGGACTAGATATAGAATCATAGTGACCTAAATTCTGATAAAAGCCAAAGCTGTTCTGCGGCTGATTGCTCCATAACTCGTTCCATAACCAGCCACCCACTGCAGGATCAGTATCTGCAGGATCACCATCCAGAGAGTGGAGTAACAGAAATTGCGCTCCCAAAGGGTCACTGACTAATGCGCCGCGTCCACGGTTCTGCATATCAAGCGGACCTTTAATTATCTTGCCACCCTGACCTTCCAGATAATCACCTGCCTTATCAACATCTGGCACAGACATATAGGCTAGCCAGAGCGCTTCAGCTTTTTTCCCGGCCTCTGGCTTGACTTCCAGCATGCCGCCTATACGCCGTCCCTTATTCAGAATGACCGTATAGCGTCCCTGCTGTTCGAAGGTCCAGTTAAACAGCTGACTATAAAATTTTCGTGAAGCGGCAATATCGGGGGTTAGTAAATCATGCCAGACAAATTTGCCATGATAATAGGTATTGGTGGGTGCTGCAGTGATTGAAACCAGGAAATCAGTTTTTACGGCATCAGGGGCTGAGCCAGGAGCGGTACAGCCAGAGAGTAAAACACTGGTTAATAGCAGGGAATTCACTATTCGCCCGCAATAGTAAGCAAATCTGATGTTGAAATTAAACATGATTTTATTTCGTAATGTAAATGTATTAGAAGGCAGTATATAGCATTTCCCGTTAATATGATCATACAGGCTTAACACGCAGATACCGTGGCGCAATCAAACTAATACCACATTCATAGCCATGCAGTAAATATTCGAGAAGTAGAGAAAACAGGGCTAACCTATAAAAGAATTTTGAGAGGAGTATAGAGGATGTCACTCAGCAGTAAAGCTGCCGAGTGACATCTATTTCGCGAGTAAAATGAATCTACTAGTTGAATTTTATATCAATACGACGATTTTTCTGACGACCTGCCTGTGAGCTATTTGACGCTACTGGCTGGCTTTGACCATAACCAATCGCAGTAATACGGCCGGCTGCAATGCCTTTGCTAATAAGTACATTACGAATATAATCAGCACGTTTCTGGGATAATTCCATATTACGTTCAGCACTACCTGTATTATCCGTATGCCCTTCCAGGGTCACTTTTTTATCAGGATACTTTTCCATATAGGAAGCCAATAAATCAATACCCGTTGAAGCACCCGGCACCAAATCAGCCGTGCCAGTAACAAATTCAATGTTTCCGAAGGCTAATAAAATTTCACGCTCTGCTTCTAATAATTGCATTTTCAGCAATCTGTTCTGCGCAGCATCCAATTGGTTTTTAGCAGCATCTTTTTTTAAGTTTAGAGAGTCTGTGATCAACTGCTCTTTTTTGCTCATTAAATTGATACTGTTTTGTCTTGACTGTCCAGCCGCTGCAGTATTAACTGCAGTCTCGACTTGAGCGTTACCGATATAAGCCAAAGAAGTCATGTCTTCTACAGATTCAGCAGCAGCAGCATCTAATAGCGTTGTATTCGCTTTGCTTAATTCATCTGCAGCATATCTTTGGATAGCTGGATTGCTAGCCGCTGCCTTATACGCTTGCTGGGCTTCTAGCAGAGATTTTGGTTTTTGTAACTCCGCACAACCTACAGCTAGTGTTGTGATTATAGCGGGGATAAGCAGTTTTTTTACTGTCATTGTATTCATATCATAGATCCAAAAAATTTTAGTTGGTGCGTTACAATATTATTTAAGCTGTGATTTCAACATTTCCAGACTTTGCTGCATTTGCTTTTCAGATGCACTCGCTTTTCCTGCTTCTGTCTTCGCTTGAGCCAAATTACCATCTGCAGTCGATTCTTTAGCTAAACGCAAAGCGTCTTCGTTTTTACCTTCTTTCATTTCAGATTTAGCTTGCTGCAATTTGTTTTTTGCTCTTTCCAGCTCCACTGGAGCATATTCATTTGCGCCAATATTGCGTGCCGATTGAAGAGTCGCTTCTGCGTAAGCTATTTCAGCTTTTGGTGCAGCTATGCCGCAGCCGGTTAAAACTAAAACAGCAGCACTTAAAGCAGTCGTTTTAATTAACGATGCAGTATTTTTTTTTGTGAACATGAACTCACTCTCCATTTTAATTTATTAAATAAGAAACTGTAGGCTAATAAAATTTTACTTGTCAATTCTATATGAGATAAGCCTGATTACAAAATGTTTCCATTTGTCTTTCAATATTTAAGCTTAACAAAACTGATTAGCAAAATATTCTCGAGCAGTATTCTCGGTAGAAACAAACAAGTGATTGATTTACCTTCATTAATAGCAAGCAGCTCAGCCAGCTTATGCTGATGCATTCGATTAGCTACGGCCATCTCCAAACGCAAGCTTCAACGCTTATTAATTTTTAATACCTACCCCTTTAGCCAATAAATATAAGCAGAAAACGACTAATAACAATATAAAACAGATAATGATTATCATGGCTGTCGTTACATCTATATCTGAAATACCAATTAAGCCGTAACGAAAAGTATTAATCATATACAGGACAGGATTACCTAGAGCGATTTTCTGCCAGATATCAGGCAACATTGAAACAGAATAAAACACCCCCCCTAAATAACTAAGCGGTGTTAAAACAAAGTTGGGGATAATAGAAATATCATCAAAACTATCGGCGAATATAGCATTAACAAAACCAGCTAAAGAAAATAAGGTTGCAGTTAATACAAAGACACTGACAGTAATCCACCAGTTAGTCACCGATATTTCAGTAAATAGCATAGAGATGCCCGCTACCACACAGCCAACCAACACTCCACGCGCCACCCCGCCACCAACATACCCGGCTAATATTACCCAGTTAGGCACCGGTGCTACCAGTAACTCTTCGATATGGCGTTGAAATTTAGTTGAATAAAAAGAAGACACAACATTGGCATAGGAGTGACTGATGACTGACATTAATATCACGCCTGGTACTATATAATCCATATAGCTTACAGTATCAATACTGCCGATTCGCGCACCAATAAGCTTGCCAAAAATCAGAAAATATAATGACGTCGAGACTGCCGGAGGCAATAATGTTTGTGGCCAGATCCGTGTAAAACGACGAATTTCTTTAAATAAAAGAGTTCTAAATGCTATCGAATTATTCATTAAATAATCGTTTCACCTTTGGCTAATTTAGGTAAGCGTCCTTCCAGACCCATTGCACCGCGCATTACTTTATTTTTAAGCGGAGTAATGCGCTCCGCCAGACCCAGGCCTAAATTTCTGAAAAATTTAACTGGCATCACCTGGTTACTAAAGATGCGGTAAAACAGATCCATCACCGTCATCATTTTCAGGTTTTCGTTACGTCGTAAGCGTTCGTATCTCTTGAGCACCGCCACATCTGCAATATTTCTGCCCTTATTACTGGCATCAATTAATACTTCTGCCAGCATTGCAGCATCCAGCAAACCTATATTAACCCCCTGACCTGCCAGGGGGTTAATCATATGCGCGGCATCACCAACTAATGCTACCCCTTGTTTCACATACTCCTGTGCATGTTGACGCTTTAAAGGGAAACTCGCTACACCTAGAATCTTATTAATTTTCCCCAGACAGTCAGGAAAGTTTTTTGTTAATTCAATCAGTAGTTCTGCATCAGATAAAGCCTTTAAACGCCGCACTTCATCAGGCGTGTTATACCAGACGATAGAGCCATAATTCCCCGATAAAGGCAAAAAAGCTTGCGGTCCGGTCGCTACAAAACGCTGCCAGGTAATATCCTGTTGCGCATAGTCCGTTTCTACATAGATAACCATTGCATGTTGCTGGTAATCCCAGCTAGTCACACCCAGACCCACGGCTTGTCTTAATCGCGATTGCCCACCATCTGCAGCGACCAATACTCGGGCTGACAAAACCCGGCCATCATCAAGCTCAACACTACCTTTGCCATCGGTATAATGAATTTTCCTGATAAGAGAGGGACATAAAAAATCAATATTAGAAAATTCCTGCGCTCTTTGTAACAAGGCCAGTTGAGTCACACGGTTTTCTACAATATAACCTAAAGCATCATAAGCGATAGCATCACTGTTAAACTCGGTATCGCCAGCAGTTTCCCATACACGCATCCGTTTAAAAGGACACATACGCATAGCGACTACAGCATCCCAAGCGCCGACGGTTTGTAGAATTTGTTGTGAAGCAATGCTTAAAGCAGAAACGCGCAAATCATGGGCCTGCTCAGGTGAAAACTCTTCGGGCATAGTCTGTTCAATCAGTGCCACTTTTAAATCGCTGTTACCCAGAGCACAGGCAACTGCAGCACCGACCATGCCACCGCCAACAATGATCACATCATATTGTTCTTTCATTTCAACATTCCTTTACCAGCCAAGTCGATAATTATAGCACCATGAACTATACTGATGATTCTCAATACTAATCATTATAGAACAGAGACTATTCCTCAACACTGCCAGCCTGATAACGTGTGGGATCAGGCACTCCTGCCTCGGCAAACCCGGCTTTCCTTAGGCGACAGGCATCACATTCTCCACAGGCAAGGCCTTCCACGCTGGCCGCATAACAGGATACAGTCTGTGCATAATTGACCTGTAATTCAATGCCACTGCGAATAATTTCCCCCTTACTCATATGAATAAGCGGCGCATGGATTTTAATTCTATGCCCTTCTACACCCGCTTTGGTTGCAACATTTGCCAGCGCCTGAAAGGCCTCAATAAACTGCGGACGACAATCGGGGTAACCAGAATAATCCACCGCATTAACACCAATAAAAATATCATGCGCACCCAATACCTCGGCCCAACCCAGAGCAAAGGATAAAAACACGGTATTCCTGGCAGGCACATAAGTAACCGGAATCCCTGTTTGGGGTGTAACAGGGACATTTAAAGCATCATCTGTTAAAGCTGATCCACCAATTTCACCTAGTCCCAGTTTAATCACTTTGTGTACGGCGACTTGATAGTCCTGTGCTATTTTTCTGGCGGAAACAAGCTCTGCATTATGTTTTTGTCCATAATCAAAACTCAAGGCATAGACTGAATAGCCTTGCCGTTTTGCCATCGCCAGGACAGTGACCGAGTCTAGCCCCCCCGATAATAAGATAATTGCTTTTTTTGTCATATTGCCTGAATAGTTAAGTTCCTATCCTGCTATTATACTGGCTAAATTAATCAATGGAATATCCCAGCGCAGACTGAATAAGTAAAGCTATAATATGCGCTAATAACAAATCAATATACGACACCTAGCTATGCAAGAAAAAGATGTTTTACGCCGTTTTTTATTTGATGGATTAGCTATTCGAGGCGAATGGTTAAATTTATCCACTAGCTGGCAAGCAGCAAAACAACATCACCAATATCCTGATGCAGTCACGCAAATACTAGGAGAAGCGCTGGCTGCTGCAACCTTGCTTTCTGCAACGATAAAATTTGATGGTAATCTGATTATCCAGGCTCAGGGAGATGGGCCATTAAAATCACTGGTTGCTCAAAGCACTAATAACAGAGAAATTCGTGGCTGGGCTCGTTGTGATAAGATTGTTTCTGGCGAGAGTTTAGCTGAATTATTCGGCTCAGGGCGACTAGTGTTAACCATAGAACCAATTTCTGGCGATCCCTATCAGGGAATCGTTCCATTAGCAGGATCACGCCTTGCCGAAGCAGTAGAAGCCTACTTTGCACAATCGGAGCAATTGAAAACACGGCTGTGGATATTTGCTAATAAATATGAAGCGGCCGCTTTATTCATTCAAGAACTGCCTGCACAACAGAATGAACAAACCCGGGAAGACTGGCAACGTATTGAAGCATTAGCAAACACCATTACCGAACATGAGTTGCTATCACTATCTTGTGAGCAGGTTTTACAGCGTTTATTTAATGAAGAACATGTACGCCTGTTTGCTGCAGAACCGATTAGCTTTAAATGTCGCTGCTCGGCTGAAAAAGTCGCAACAACGCTATTATCGCTTGGCCGCGAGACAGTAGATGAAATTCTAGCTGAGCAAGGCGAGATCATAGCTGATTGCGAGTTTTGCAGTACAAAATATCATTTTGATAAAGTGGATATAGCAAGAGTATTTTCTGACTCTGCGGTTCAACCCTATTCGGCAACCCGGCACTAATTGTAATGGTCAAGTAAAACAGGACAGGACACTTTTTTAGACCCTTTCTGCTTTCCCCAGCGCCCCAAAGCACGCAGAGAAACACCTAAATGATCCACTGCGCGTTGCAGAGTGTACCTATGCTTTAGCACAAGTTGAGCAACATCCTTTCTAAACTCTAACGTATATTATGGTTTTGGTTGATTGTTTTCGTTAACCATATTTATACCTCTATTAACATTATAAACCGGTCTTTAGAAGTGTCCGGCTTTACTTGACCATTACAATCTTAACCGGTAAGTCATAAAAAAGCCCTAGACAAAAAAATCGCCCGTTACGCGGGAAAGAAAAGGTTTAAAGGGATAATAGGCGCGCCATCGCGCGCCTCATGATAGATTTTGGGACTCCATGTCACAAAAATCGATTCGCCACGCGGCGAATCATTGATGCCCTGGTACGCCCCGCGTCCGCCACAACTACGCAACAAAATCCTGCTCCGTTACGGCTCCCACACATGGCTTGACGGCTATTCGGAATGCAATTCTTGCCTC
>Ga0075120_10003013_pt1 | contig 11776 bp, 6 predicted proteins | sample AntAceMetag02UKL_FD_69792 | JGI IMG/M metagenome (GOLD analysis project Ga0075120, IMG submission 69792) | Saline lake microbial communities from Ace Lake, Antarctica - Antarctic Ace Lake Metagenome 02UKL | ecosystem: Environmental > Aquatic > Non-marine Saline and Alkaline > Saline | place... | reverse complement strand
CTTTCGCGTATCTAATATTTTCTGTGTCACTGTTTTGGCTATTAATAAAATCCTTTAAGGCCTCATAAGATTCACTTTTATTGATTGCTTTCAAGCAGTCAATAATGTATCTTCTTTTAACTTTACTAATTTTTTTATCATTCAAATAACTGACCAAACCATCAATTTTTGTTTGTGGCGCTTCATTAATTACTGTTCTAAGCAAATCAGCCTGGTCTTGTGAAAAATTTTCAATTGTTTCGGAAAAAAACAAAAGTTTCATAAATTCATCGAAAATCTCATGATCAGCTTTACTAACGAAAAACCTAATGGTTTCAGTCCACCAGTCTTTGCCAAAATTATCAATAAGTACTTTCATCCGGTTAAGTTTGTGCCATTCTTTATTCAATTGTATTCCTGCTAAATATTCACGAAAAGATTTATGTTGAAAAATATAATCGTCTTTTCCGTAATCGGCAATAATTCCGGCTCTATCCCGCAAATTAACACAGTATTTAATTTCATTCGGGGGTTCATCAAGTGTTTTTAAGTGCTTATGAATTTCTTTGTGCATTCTATCTTTATCTATTTGGTCCTTCCGTATTTCTTCCTGTATAGTTAAAGAAACCGGCTGCAAAACCATTAACGATTTTTCAGCAGGAAGAATAGGTTTCAGTTCCTTATGAGTATCACGGAAATCAAGAAGATATTTTAGTGAAGATTCATAAAGTTGTGTTCTGCTTTGCGGTAAATAATCTCTTTCTTTTAAAATAATTGCCATAATCTGCAAAATCATAGGTACTTTAGCAAGATCCTGTACACTTTTATTTTCGGGTTTCTGTAAAAAATCTATTACTTTCTGTGCTTTTTTTATTCCTTGTTGTTCTTTTTTTCTTTTCAAACTATCATCACAGTTATTAATATTTTTCACCTCACGAAGAAAAGCAGCAACAAACCATTTATTAAGAAAATCCTCTTGTTGTTCGGTTGTAAAATCTTTCACATCCGCCCTGAAATGATCGAATGTTAGCTCTATCCCATCAAGCTTACGATAGCCCGTCCATCTGGAAGATACTATAAATCTTGTATGCTTAAGTCCTATCGCAGTATTATCAATCCATTTACAAATAAGTTTTCGTTCATCTACCTCACTAATTTCGTCTAAACCATCAAGGAGTACTAACGTTTTTCGATTATGTAACCAGTCATCAAAAACTTCCGCCTTGATATTCAAATGGAATTTTTTCGACCACTTAGAAAGATTTTCAGGCAATGAGGCATTAATATTTTTTGGTTCTAATTCCCTTAACGGAAAAAAAATAGGTAATACAGGTTCCTTAAAACCTAATTTTTTATATTCCCCATTAAGCAGGCAAATAGTATAATACTTAAGCAGAGTTGTTTTACCCGAACCCGGATCACCGATAAGTAAAAGCATACGGTATTCGTTCAATGCAATTTTCGTTAACTCTTCAGGGCTTAGATCATCATATTGATCAATTTTAAAGTCTCTTCTCCTTGAAATATTCAATTTTTCAGTATCAAATTTATCTTCAGTTAGTGAAGTTGTTGATAATTTTAATGAAACAAATGCATCTATCAAATTCACAGGTAAGGTATCAATATCAGGGGAACCCAATATTCTTATTTTTCCTAATTCTTCTTTAAGTATCCTTCTATATTCCTTTTCATCATTTGTATATTTTTCCTTTTCATCTATTGCCTTCAGTTCTCTTTGCTTTTTAAACCTTCCTTCTTCATTTGCTTCGGCTGTTTTCTTTTGAATTTCAGCTAATTCTTTTTCATTTTCCATTTTATATTTGGTTTCTTCTTCCATTCTGATACGCTCACTTATTTTTTTATCTTTTCTCCATCTTATATATTGAAAAAGAAAAAGAACAAACATTATAAAAGCAATTATCCATGGTATTGTTTGTTGCCAGTCAAAATCATTTTTGTTTTTTTTGATATTTTCTTTTTGTACTAAATTTTGATTTATTGTACTATCTGTATTGTCAATAACAGGACTTGAATTTTCTTTAGTTTGCTTTAAAGCCGTATTATTGATTTTACTTGTATCCTGTGCTGTTAGCGTAATAATTGATAAAAAAAGAAAAAGCAGGAAGAAATATAATTTTTTCATAATTGGTTTGTTTTAACTTTAGCAAATTTAAACAAATTAAAACAGTATCTAAAATTGTCATATGAAAATTTTTAAACAGATAAAAACTATTATATTTGTGTTTATTAATGTCTATGGAAGATGTTCCTTATTAATACCTTTCAAAAGAAGTTGTAATATGAAATGTAGTAATAGTAAAATATTAAGGTAAATGGATTATGGTAAAGATGCCTGTATAGTCTTAAGCCAAAAGGTAAAGTTTTTCACATAACCATTACCCCATTACCACACAGGCTTCATAACCTTTACCATTACCTGTTAACCACAGTTAAATTTGTTTTAACAGTAAACAAGTATATTGAACATCTGCGAAAGTTTAATTATTCAACTCTTAAAATCCAATTTATTTAAAAAACATCAGGGTTTATGACCAATCCGTATCCCAAGTATCTTAAATCAGCCAAAAACGGTAAACTAAAAGAAAAAAAGCAGGAAGCTTTTGAAAGATTAGTTAATTGTACTTTATGTCCCCGTAATTGCAAAGTTAACCGTTTGGAAGGCGAAACAGGCGTTTGCAAAACAGGAGTTAAAGCATGGATTTCAAGCTATAGTCCTCATTTTGGTGAGGAAGCCCCGCTTGTGGGCAATCATGGTTCTGGGACAATATTTTTTACTCATTGTAACCTTTTGTGCAATTTTTGCCAGAATTACGATATAAGTCATGAAGGCAACGGTGTGGAGGTATCCGATGCTCAACTGGCTACATTTATGCTCCAACTGCAAAAAATGGGGTGCCAAAATATTAATTTTGTAACTCCCTCGCATGTAATTCCCCAGATTCTTTCCGCACTTGAAATTGCTGTTGAAGACGGCTTATCAGTTCCTTTGATTTATAATACCAGTGCTTACGATTCGGTTGAATCACTTAAATTGCTTTATGGTGTTATTGATATTTATATGCCTGATTTTAAATTCTGGAATTCTGAAATATCACAAAAAACATGCAAGGCAAAAAACTATCCCGAAAAAGCAAAAGAATCCATAAAAGAAATGCACAGGCAGGTCGGCGATTTGATAATTGACCAAAACGGGATTGCCAAACAGGGACTTCTGCTTAGACATCTTGTTTTACCTCATGACCTTGCAAATACCCGTAAAATCATGAGATTTATTTATCAGGAAATATCACCAAATACATACGTAAACATAATGCCGCAGTACAGACCCTGTGGAACAGCTTTCGAAATATTTGAACTTTCCTCTCCCCTATCACAAAATGACTACAAGATTGCTTTACAAGCCGCAAAGGAAGAAGGCATTATTCGTCTTGATTGATGTTTTGATTTATAAAGTAATTTTTTTATCTAAATCCTTTCTAAATAAGATAAATTAAATATTAATTAAGATTAATTTAAACTCAGATTTGATTTAATTTATTAATTTTGTGCTTCAAATTTAATAATCACGTAATTACTTAATATTTAAGGTTTTTTAAATTATATAATCATGGAAAAAAAGAAGAAATTTATTACTTGCGAAGGAAACTGGGCAACTTCCCACATCGCATACATGTTCAGTGAAGTTGCATGTATATATCCTATCACCCCTTCCTCCGACATGGCAGAGTATATTGACCAATGGGCTGCCAATGGCAGGAAAAATATTTTCGGAGAAATTGTTGAAGTTAAGGAGATGCAATCGGAAGGCGGTGCTTCAGGAGCTGTTCATGGTTCGCTGCAGGCTGGTGCATTATCAAGTACATTCACTGCCTCGCAAGGTTTATTGTTAATGATACCGAACATGTATAAAATATCAGGTGAATTATTACCGGCAGTGTTTCACGTGAGTGCAAGGAGCTTATCTGCTCAGGCGCTTTCAATTTTCGGTGACCATAGCGATGTAATGAGCGTTCGTCAGGCTGGCTTTGCTATGCTTGCTACCGGTGGCGCTCAGGAAATTATGGATATTGCCGGAGTAGCTCATCTTGCGGCAATCAAATCAAGGATTCCTTTTATTCATTTTTTTGATGGTTTCAGAACATCTCACGAAATACAGAAAGTTGAAGAAATGCAAATGGAAGACCTTGAAAAATTAGTTGATTATGAAGCTTTGCAAAAATTCAGGGATAATGCTCTGAATCCTGAACATCCCGTTACAAGAGGCACTGCACAGAACCCTGATATTTATTTTCAGGCAAGAGAATCAGCAGACAGATTTTATGACCCTGTTCCTGACATGGTTGAAGATTATATGCAGGAAATAAAAAAAATTACCGGCAGGGAATATCATCCATTTAATTATTACGGAGCTGAAGATGCCGAACATATTTTAATTGCAATGGGTTCTGTTACAAGCACCATTAAAGAAGTTGTTGATTATTTAATAGCTAAAGGTGAAAAAGTTGGCTTGATTACAGTTCATTTATACAGACCATTTTCAGAAAAATATTTTTTTAAAGCTTTTCCAGAAACAGTAAAAAGAATTGCTGTACTTGACAGAACAAAAGAAATTGGTGCAACCGGCGAGCCCTTGTATCTTGACGTCAGAGACCTTTTCTTTGGAAAAGAAAATGCCCCGTTAATTGTAGGCGGAAGATACGGCTTAAGCTCAAAAGATACAACACCTGCTCATATTTTATCGGTTTTTGAAAATCTTAAGCAAGCCGCGCCTAAAAATCGTTTTACAATCAGTATTGTTGATGATGTTAAACACACCTCATTGCCAATGCTACCCGAGATAAGCATTGCGCCAAAAGGTACATTTGAAGCAAAATTTTTCGGTCTTGGTGCTGATGGTACTGTTGGTGCAAATAAAAATTCCATCAAAATCATCGGTGGTTCTACTAATAAATATGCTCAGGCTTATTTTGCCTATGATTCAAAAAAATCAGGTGGTATTACAGTTTCTCATTTAAGATTCGGTGATAATCCTATACAATCAACCTATCTCGTCGGCACACCCGACTTTGTTGCCTGCCATGTGCCTGCATATCTGAATAAATATAATATGCTTAAGGGACTTAAAAAAGGCGGGGTATTTCTGTTAAACAGCATCTGGGATGTTGAAGAAACAAAGAAAAGAATACCTGATTATATGAAGAAATATATGGCAGAGAACAACATAAGCTTTTATATTATCAATGCTACAAAAATTGCTGAGGAAATCGGCCTGGGAAATCGCACAAATACAATCATGCAATCAGCATTCTTTAAAGTTTCCGGTGTAATTCCTTATAAATTGGCTGTTAAGGAAATGAAAGCTGCAATTGTTAAGAGTTATAGCAAAAAAGGAGAAAATGTTGTAAACATGAATTTTGCAGCAGTTGATAAAGGCGGAGAAGTTATAAAAGTTGCAATCCCTTCGGAATGGGAAAATATTGAAATAAAATTAGACATACCGGAACCAAAGGAAAAGACTACTGACGATTTCATTAAAAATATTTTTGAACCTATAAATATGCTTCAGGGTGATTCTATTCCAGTAAGTGCATTTACAGGCAGGGAAGACGGAACATTCCCTTCAGGAACCACTGCTTTGGAAAAACGTGGTGTTGCAATTAATGTTCCTGAATGGATTCCTGAAAATTGTATTCAGTGTAATCAATGTGCTTATGTTTGCCCGCACGCTGCAATAAGACCCTTCCTGTTGGAAAAAAATGAAATGAGAAACCTCCCTGAAGGTACATTAACTTTAGAAGCTATTCCAAAAAAAATATTTGAAGGACTTCAATTCAGAATACAAGTTAGTACGCTTGATTGCACAGGTTGTGGCAATTGCGTTGAAGTTTGTCCTTCAAAAGAAAAATCTCTTATTATGAAAGCGCTCGGAACACAAGAGAAAGAAATTGATAACTGGAATTATATGGTTAATAATGTTACTTATAAAGACGACATTGTTCCAAAAGCTAAATCAGTAAAAAACAGCCAGTTTGCACAACCGTTGTTTGAGTTTTCTGGTGCATGCGCCGGATGCGGTGAAACTGCTTATGTTAAATTAATCACCCAATTATTTGGCGAGAGGATGATGGTTGCAAATGCTACTGGTTGTTCTTCCATCTGGGGTGGTTCGGCTCCTGCAATTCCATATTGCCCGAACAAGAAAGACGGACACGGTCCGGCATGGGCAAGTTCTTTATTTGAAGACAATGCCGAATATGGCTATGGTATGCTAGCAGGTGTTAATAAAATGAGAGAAAGGATTGCTGACCGCATGTCAAAAGCCAACGGAAATTTCTCTGCTGAAACCAAAGTATTATTTAATGAATGGATTGAAGGAAAAGATAATGCAGAAAAATCTGCTGAGGTTTCTAAAAAACTTATTCCATTATTAGAAAAGGAAACCGACCCGGTAGCAAAAGAAATTTTAAACCTGAAACAATACCTGGTTAAAAAGTCGGTATGGGTATTTGGCGGTGACGGATGGGCTTATGATATCGGCTATGGAGGTTTAGACCATGTGATTGCCTCAGGCGAAGATATTAACATTTTAGTTCTTGATACCGAAGTTTATTCAAATACCGGCGGTCAGGCATCAAAAGCAACCCCTGTAGGTGCTGTTGCCAAATTTGCTGCATCAGGTAAGAAGATACGAAAAAAAGACCTTGGTGCAATGGCAATTGTTTACGGTTATGTTTATGTTGCTCAGGTTGCAATGGGTGCAAGCCAGTCACAATACCTTAAAGCAATAAGAGAAGCAGAAGCATATCCCGGACCATCATTGATAATTGCTTATGCTCCGTGTATTAATCACGGCTTAAAAGCAGGTATGAGTAAAACACAGGAAGAAGAAAAAAGAGCTGTAGAAGCAGGTTACTGGAATCTTTACAGATTTAATCCATTACTTGAAGAAGAAGGGAAAAATCCGTTTATTCTCGATTCTAAAGAACCGGATTGGGATAAGTTCCAGGATTTCCTTGACGGAGAAGTAAGATACACTTCTTTAAAGAAAACATTCCCTGAAGAAGCTGTAAGATTGGATGCTCTTGCCAAAAAGAATGCCCAGTGGAGATATAACAGTTATAAAAGACTTTCTGAAATAGATTATTCCGAAAAGTAAAATTATATATGAATTTTATTATTATTAAAGCCGGATCCTGTTTGGATCCGGTTTTTTTCTTATATATTATTTTATAGTCCGGTTTAAAAAATCTCTATAAATCTCTTATAAACAAGATACTATAATCTTTCAATCTTTCAAACATCTAACTACATGACCTGTAGATTTCTCTCTTTTACTGCGAATAATTCCGTTTGAATCTCTATCTAAAGCCCGGTACCATGCTTCATTTTTATCAAATTCATCTTTGCACCAGAAATAACTGTAAACGAAAGTCAAGGTAGTACTTCCGTCCTCAAATGCATAACCTGTCATTTCGCCATTAAATCCTGATCTGCCATCAGGTTTTAATTTCTTACCAACAAATCCTGAATATCTTCCAAATTCTTTTCATTGCTTTATTTATTTAAGTATTAGACATGACGCTATAATAAGTTTGACTGTCAAAATTAATAAATAAAAAATATTAAAACAATAAAGTAATATTCGTATATTGCCTGCGATAATTCTAATTAACCATGAAAAAAATCTTAATATACCTGATCACATTATGCATTTTATCAACAGCATTTTTAAGTTGTGATGTAAAATTAAAATATAATGTTGATATAAATAAAGATTCAATAGATATAGATAATGAAAAGCTTTTAATGGCTACTCTGTTCCATCAAAAAGCAGCCGAATACAGGGCGCTTTCATATCAGGCATATAACATTGCAAGACATATACTTGACAATGAATTAAAAAAAATGTCACTAAATAAAAAACTTGCTGTAATTGTTGATGTTGATGAAACGGTTTTGGATAACAGTCCGTTTCAGGCAAAGATTATTTTAGAAAAAATACAATATCCTGAATACTGGGATGAATGGTGCGAACTAGCACAAGCAAAAGCTTTACAAGGGGCAGTTGAATTTTTGAATTATGCAAAATCAAAAGGTGTAGAAGTATTTTATGTTACTAACCGCAAAGAAAATTTAAAAGAAAAAACTATTAAAAATCTTAAAGAAAAAGGGTTTCCTTATGCAGATATTGAACATCTTTACATGAGAAAAAACGAATCGGGAAAAGAAAAAAGAAGACAGGCTATTGCTGCAAACTATCATATCGTATTATTTATAGGCGATAATCTTAGTGATTTTTCTTATGTTTTTGATAAAAAATCAATTGAAGAACGTTTTTTCCTTACCGATAGTTTAAAAAATAAATTTGGAAAACGATTTATTATACTTCCGAATTCAATGTATGGTGCCTGGTATGATGCCCTTTTTGATTATAATTATAACCTGACTCACGAAGAAAAAAATAAAATGTTTTATGAAAAGCTTGAAGGATTTTAATAGTTATTGATTTACAGATTATGAGAAATTTGCTTTTGGGAATCTTATAATATATATTTGAAAAATAATTATTAATTAAAAAATATTATTATGAAAACAAAATTTGTATTAATTGCAATTGTAGTATTGTTTTTTATCGGTTTTTCTGCAAGTTCTCAAACCCTGAAGCCGGTTATAAAATTTGAAGAAAATCCGATAACTCACAACATGCACATTACATCCGATGGTGAATATTATTATACCTGTAATGGAGGCAAATCTGAAAACGGAAAAATCTCAAAATATAGTTTAAGGGGTAATCTCGTAAAAGATTTTACTATTGAGCTTGATATGCGAAGCATTATGTATAATAAAAAAGATGGTTTTTTCTATGTAAATTGTTATGATAAAAACATTTACAAAATTACTGACCTTGAAAACGGGGTATATCAATTGGTATTCATCAATCTTTATGATAATGATCAGGCTTGCCTGGCAATGAGCCCCAATGGAAAATTGTTATATTATTTTTCAGCAGGTATTTTAAAGATTTTTGATTTTAAAGATGGCACGATGAAAAACGAATTAAGTGAATTAAGCTATGGCGAAGGAATACTTGGAGGCGAAACAGCCGTTGCAGTTGATAATAAACATATTTATACATGGAATGCCGAACAACAGGTTATTTATGTTTATAACAAAAAAGGCAAGTTGATAAATGATTTCAAAATTAAAGATGGTGATTATGGTTTCTCATTATCTTATGCCAATGGATTAATATTTGTAAGCACTGATGGCAATTATGATACAGGCGAGTTGTATGGTTATGATTTGAAATAAATTTATTGGATCTAAAAGGGACATTCTTAACAAACTTCAATTTTATATTTGCCGGATGAATTACCAGCAAACCCTTGATTATATATACAGTCGCTTACCAATGTTTCAACGTATTGGTGCTGCTGCATATAAAGCCAATCTAAATAATACAATTGCTTTATGCAATCTTATTAACAACCCTCAGAACAATTTCAAATCAATTCACATTGCCGGAACCAACGGTAAAGGTTCAACTGCTCATTTAATTGCTTCTATACTTCAAAGCTCCGGATTAAAAGTCGGGCTTTATACCTCACCTCATCTAAAGGATTTCAGGGAAAGAATTAGAATTAACGGAGATAAAGTACCTGAAGATTATGTTTGTTCTTTTATTGAAAAATATAAATCAGGTTTTGAAAAGATAAAACCCTCATTTTTTGAAATTACCGTTGTTATGGCATTTGATTATTTTTTTGATGAAAATGTTGACATTGCTGTAATTGAAGTTGGTATGGGCGGCAGACTGGATTCAACAAATATTATTAAACCTGAACTTTCAATCATTACAAATATCGGATTTGACCATACTCAGTTTTTAGGCGAAAGTATTGAAAAAATTGCAAAAGAAAAAGCTGCTATAATCAAACCCGAAACTCCTATAGTTATTGGTGAAACTCAGGATGCTATAAAAAATATCTTTCTAAAAAAAGCCAAATCGGAAAATGCCCCGATAATTTTTGCAGATGAACATTTTGAACTTAATAAAATTGAAACTACTGATAAAACTTTAAATACATTTGATATCTGGAAAGACAACCGTCTTTATATTGAAAAAATAAATATTCCATTACTGGGCAATTACCAAACAAAAAATCTTATTACTGCCTTGCAGGCATTGGATTTATTGAAGAATGATTTTAAAATTGATGAACAAACGATTCGTTATGGCATTGCCGATGTTATCACAAACACAGGTATTATTGGACGCTGGCAGGTTTTAAACCATAATCCGCTCACAATCTGCGATACTGCTCACAATATTGACGGCATTCGATGTGTACTTGAACAAATTAAAAATACATATTTCAATAAGCTTCATTTTGTTCTTGGTATGGTAAATGATAAAAATATTGATCCAATTCTTCAATTATTGCCGAAAGAAACAAAATATTACTTCTGTAAAGCTGATATTCCACGCGGATTAGACCAGGAAATATTAAGAGATAAGGCAGAAATCTTCGGACTTAAAGGAGAAGCATATAATTCGGTTCGTGATGCTTATAATACAGCTACGAACAATGCCGGAATGAATGATATGGTTTTCATTGGCGGAAGTACTTTTGTAGTTGCTGAAGTGATTTAAAATTTTAAAGGGCAAAATGGATTTTGATAATTTCTTAATTAGGTTGAAAATTAAAGATAACTGCGGTGGAAATTTATAAACAAGTGGCAGCAACAGTGGCAGCGGTAGTAGCAGTGGCAGAATGATTTTTCCTGCTACTGCAACTTATAAATTTTTAGGATAAGTGACTATTTAGTGTCAGTCCATAAAGTCAAATAAATTATGAATTAAAGCACCAAATAATAAAAAACAAATAACAAATAAATTCCAAATATCAATGACCAAATGTTCAAAACAGCTTTGAAATTGTTTTGGTCATTGAATTTTGAAAATTGGAATTTATTTGATATTTGGTGCTTGTCATTTGTTATTTTTAATATTTATTTAAACTAACGGACTTTATAGACCGACACTATTTAATCTTTACCAACTTCACATTCTCAACAGAATTATTATTGATTATTAACTTTAGTAAATAATTCCCTGCCGGTAATTTCCTCCCATAATCATCAGTCCCATCCCAGTATAATTTACCACTTCCGGGCAGTTGCCGAACATCCATAAGTATGCTTACTTTCCTGCCGTTAATTTCATAAACTTCTATTTTTACATGCCCGCTTTCTTTTGTGATATAACTTATGTATGTGCCGTAATTGAAGGGATTGGGAGCGACTTTAAGCTGGGGCTGTGGTTTTTTTTGTGGTAGTTCCGGTAAACCGACAAAAATATATTCATAAGCACCCATATCAATTCCACCACCGCTTATGCGTGGGTTGCCTGCTAAATCGGTTTCCGGAAGTTCTATCCCCGGCGGTAGATTTAGGGTGCCGGCATCTATGCAAGGAGAAGCTGCTGTTAGGGCGTAATGATAAAATCCTGCTGTATCCCATAATGGATCGGTATCTATGTTAGTGGGGTCATAATAAACATTGTTATAAGATGAGTATAGTCTGATACCTTCTTCTCCTCCTTCAATCAGGGAGTTATAAATATTTAGGTCTGAATCTCCATACTCATTTGAATACATATATAGTTCCGCCGGATAGTTATTATACAGTATTGAATTATAAATATTTAATGTTGAATTGGTATGAATACCTATAGAAGCCCCCTGGCTGAAGAATGAACTATTATCACCAA
>Ga0075120_10003012_pt1 | contig 11776 bp, 10 predicted proteins | sample AntAceMetag02UKL_FD_69792 | JGI IMG/M metagenome (GOLD analysis project Ga0075120, IMG submission 69792) | Saline lake microbial communities from Ace Lake, Antarctica - Antarctic Ace Lake Metagenome 02UKL | ecosystem: Environmental > Aquatic > Non-marine Saline and Alkaline > Saline | place... | reverse complement strand
CCTCTTGCGTTTCGTAGACATAACACGACAGCAAATAGCCCTCGAACGGGCCGGTCAGGTAAATCCCGAGAATCACCGTCAGCGTCAGTCCGGCAAGCAGCAGGAAAGAGCGGTTTTTAATCGTGGTCATAAACCCGCTGACCAACTTGACCTTTTCCTTGCCCTCTTCGCGCACCCGCTCCTTGGCAAAAATTGCCGGAATTAAACCGCTCACCAGAATCACACCGCCAAGAATCAACGTTTCAATACGCAACCCACGCATCTGGTCGCCGCCGCCAAGCTTAAATGACAGCCACCACATGCTGGCCACCAGCAACCCGCCGATGTTGTTAAAAAACGATCGCCAGGCCTGCACGCGGGTCCGTTCGTTGTAGTCCGGCGAAAGCTCCAGCCCGAGCGAAATCCACGGCACACTAAAAATGGTGTAAGCCGTGTAGTAACAAAGCGCGAGAATAAGAAAATAGTGCCCGAGAGCCTTTGGAGAAAAGCAGGCAGGTGGCATCCACATCAATGCGAAAAAAATCGTACAAAGCAATGTGCCCAGAAAAATGAACGGTCGACGGCGGCCAAACCGGGTGCGGGCATTATCAGAAATATGCCCCATCAGAGGGTCGGAGAAAGCATCCCACAAACGCGGAATCCCCATCGCCCACCCGATCACAGTGGCGGGCACACCCAGCGCCATGTTGTAGATCGGCATCGCCAACATGTTCAGCGAATTATTCATAAAACAATCCGCCAATGCACCGCTTCCCCAAATCACTTTCTGGCTGCGCTTCAACTGATTTTCCTGCCTTTTCTCGCTCAAATAAAACCCCTATCTCTCATTGAGTGGAACGGGTATACCACCACCAAAATCCTTTGTAAAAGTATTTTTACAAATATATCAACCGGCGCTCTCAACAGAAGGCATGTTTAATTATACTTGAGCAATCGACCCCCGCTCGACCAGTTCGCAACCGAAGCGCAAAACCTGGCGCTCAACCGAAACAGTGCCGTTGATTCTGCCGACCAAAAGGCGAGCGGCGGCCCGGCCAATTTCCAGCGGCTGCTGCCGAATGGTGGTCAATCCGGGACGCAACTCGCTCGTCTTCAGCAAATCTGCATAACCCATAACCGAAATATCCTCAGGAATGGACACTCCCTTTTCAAGAGCGACAGAATAGAAAATGGCGGCCATTGCATCCGTAATGCAGAAAACGGCAGTCGGCTTATAATCGCCCTCCAGAATTTCAACGCAAGAGGCATAAATCGCATCCGGGTGATCCTCGGGTTTACAAACGCGCACCTCGACCCCCCGCTCTTCCAGACCGGAAACTGCTGCGCTAGTGCGCTGACCAGACCAATCATCCAGATTCTGCGTCTTGCGGGACAAGACCACAACTCGACGATGTCCACGCGAAGCCAGATGCTCCGCGACCAACCCCCCGCCCTGCGCCTCATCGGTCTCCACCGTGTCGCCCACTCCCCCGGGCAGTTCTGCGTCGATTACGACCGCAGGCAACTCACGATCCAGCCACTCCTTAAAATGGCGAGCATAGGTATCTGCGATCACCGGCCATAGAATGAAGCCCTCTACGCGACGGTCGATCAAGCGGTGGATTTGCTGCAAGCCATCGTCTGTCGCTTTCTCGGAATGAAAAAAGTTTTCCTCGTTCTGGCCAATCCACAGTGTAATAGGCACATAGTCGTTTGCCGCGAGCTCCATATGAATTCCCGCCAGGATCTTGGTGTAGTAGGAGTCATACGGTGGAACCAACACGCCAATCATATTCGACTTTCCCGACTGAATGCCTTTGATAAGCGCATTCGGGCGCCAGCCTAAATTTTCCGCACTCGCCTTCACCCGCTTCTGCGTATCGCGGCTATAGCGTTCGCCCTTACCAGACAAAACCAGCGACGCGGTCGGAACCGACACGCCTGCCGCCTGCGCCACATCCACCATCCGCGGCGTCCCCTTAACCTTATTGCTTGCCATAACGCCCTCCAAAACCCCTTTTATAAGGGCAACACCCACACTTGCACCACAAAAAATCCGGAATTTCCAAACATTGGAAACTCCGGCCTCTTTTTTCACAAGGTCTGGAAACTACAGTTCAGCGGCTTTTGCCAAAGCGGTAATCACATCCCACTGCTTGCCAGCGATCTGCTGCTTGGTGGCGAGCCACGATCCGCCAATGGCGCTGATGAGGAGTATCGAGAAAACCCGCAAACTCGGTTACGCGATCGACGATGAAGAATATATCCTCGGAGTCCGCTGCATTGCCGCATCGGTGTTTAATGCCTTCGGAAAAACGCTTCCAAAACCATCGCAGCCGTCGGCATCACCGCCTCCACCAGCACGTTCCCAAAAAGCAAAATTCCCAGCAGGTTAAAAAAACTAAAAGTTGCCGCGTCGGAAATCTCCGCCAATATGGGGCTCAGTCACTAAACTTTTCCCGGGCTGCCCACAGGCCGAGCGCGGGATTGGAGATATAGAAAACCTCTTCGCCATCCGGCATCGTGTTGAAACCGTTCTTAAGCATTTCCGGATTATAGCGCGCGACCATCTCATCATACGGCGCGGCCTCAAACCCGACCGAGCGGATTTCTTCCAAACTCATGTCCGGACCGGGACAATACGTAATTGAGAAACGGCCCTCGGACGAACCGTGAATCAAATGAGCCGCCGCACCGAGATTCGAACGTAGCTCCTCGTCGTCCTCGACGGACTTCAAGGTCGCGGGCGTTCCTTTGTATCCAAATTTACGGATCAACTTGTCAATCGTCGGATCTTCCCCGAACTCCTTAAGCGCGGGGGCCAACACAATCAGCTCGCCGCCGTCGGCAATCGCCATGCGGGTGCGATAAACCGATTTGTTGCCGAGCCAGGTGCTCTGAAATTCGTGCGGATCCAGATAAACCACCACCTTCTTCGGCTCACGATCAAGCAGCGTAATGTTCACCGCGCGCGCCAGCTTGCAGGCTTCGTTGTAGCACTCCACATCGTCACTGGCATAAAACCCGCGCATGTGCATTTTACCGGTACTGTAGTCCTGCTCCATCACGGTCAGGATATAAGTAATCGGCAGATCACTCAGATAGGTATCGACCGCGTGATTGAACAGCTTCCGAACCGGCGTATCAGTCCGCCCGAGAATCGTCTCCATGTTGCAAACCGCGCCGAGAAAATGCGACTTGTTGATAATGTCCGACCCGCCCGCGCCAACGACGATGTTCTTGGTGTAATTGGCCATGCCGACCACTTCATGCGGGACCACCTGCCCGACTGACAAAATCAAGTCGTAGCCGTCGAACAGCATTTTGTTCACTTCGACCCCGACCGTGTAATCCACTTTGCCGCCGGAAAGTTCGGAGAGCATCTCGCCAGACACCTCGCCTTTATGAACCACTCCATTACGCCAGTCATGTACCTTGAAGGCATCGAGCGGAATGGTGTTGCCGTACATCATACGGAGCTGCTTCTCCGTCATCGGATTATGCGTTCCAAGGGTTGGAAGAATGTCGACCTGCACGCCTTCGGCGGTCAACTTTTCGTAGACCATCGCCGTAATCGGCCCGGCCATTGAATTCAGCCGCGTATGATCCGGCGGCAGAATAAGGCAACTGCGTTGCGGCACAGATTTTCTTCCAATGTTTGGAAACTTTTCTTCCAAGCATTGGAAAACTAAATCACGCAGTTCGTCCTGCGTGATCGAAACGTTCTCTCCGAATTGACTGATCATGTTTTCCCTAACGTAGACGAGGCTTCCAGCCTCGTTCGGTTTCACAATACGTTTCGCTCTTGCCAACGAGGCTGGAAGCCTCGTCTACACTACACAATATACGTAGAGGCTGCGGTGTCGCCGCCACGGCCGGTCCAGTTGGTGTGAAAGAATTCGCCGCGCGGTTTGTCGACGCGCTCGTAGGTGTGTGCACCGAAATAGTCGCGCTGCGCCTGCAGCAGGTTCGCGGGCAGGCGGGCGGCGCGGTAGCCATCAAAGTAGGCCAGCGCTGCGCTGATGGCGGGCATCGGAATACCGAGTTCTACGGAGGTCATGATGACACGGCGCCAAGCCGCTTGTGCATTTTCAACCGCGTCTTTAAAGAACGGAGCGAGCAGCAGGTTGACGAGGTCGGGATTGGTGTCGAACGCCTCTTTTATGTTTCCGAGGAAAACCGAACGAATAATGCAACCGCCGCGCCACATCAGTGCGATTTCGCCGTTTTTTAGTTCCCAGTTGTACTCTTTGGCTGCTTCGCGCATGAGCTGATAACCCTGTGCATAGGAAACGATTTTGGAGGCATAGAGCGCCTGCTTGAGATCGGCGATCAGCGCGGCCTTGTCGCCGTCGAATTTCACATTCGGGCCGCTGAGCACCTTGGAGGCTTCAACGCGTTCGTCTTTGAGCGCAGAGAGGCAGCGTGCAAAAACGGCTTCGCCGATGAGGGTCAGTGGTTGACCCAAATCTAGAGCGGAAACGGCGGTCCATTTGCCGGTTCCCTTCTGCCCGGCGGTATCGAGAATCTGATCGATCACGGCTTCGCCGGCTTCGGTTTTGTAGCCGAGGATATCGCGGGTGATTTCAATGAGATAGCTATCGAGCTCACTGGTGTTCCACTCGGTGAGCACCTCGTGCATCTCTTCATTGGAGAGACCGAGGCCCTCTTTCATCATCTGGTAGGTTTCGCAGATCATCTGCATGTCGCCATACTCGATGCCGTTGTGAACCATCTTCACAAAGTGGCCTGCGCCATCGGAACCGACCCATTCGCAGCAGGGTTCACCCGCATCGGTCTGTGCGGAAATCTTCTGGAAAATCGGCTTCACAGCCTCCCACGCGGCGGGCGAACCGCCGGGCATGATGGATGGGCCGAGCAGTGCGCCCTCTTCGCCACCAGAAACCCCGGTGCCAATGTAGAGCAGTCCTTTACTTTCGACGTACTCGGTGCGGCGGATGGTGTCGGGGAAGTGCGAGTTGCCGCCATCGATGATGATGTCGCCCTCTTCGAGGTACGGGATCACCTGATCAATAAAACTGTCGACCGGCGCACCGGCTTTAACGAGCATCATCACTTTGCGCGGGCGTTCGAGCGAGGCGCATAACTCTTCGATGCTGTGCGCACCGATGAAGTTTTTATCCGCACCGCGGCCGGCGATAAATTTATCTACTTTTTCGACCGTGCGGTTAAACACCGCTACGGTGAACCCCTTGCTTTCCATGTTGAGAACGAGGTTTTCGCCCATCACGGCCAATCCAATCAATCCGATATCTGCTTTCATAATCAAAACTCCTTCGTTGTTTTTCTATGGAGTGTTGGAGTGCGGGAGTAATGGAGTATTGGCTCTGCGCTGTGCATGCCGACTCCCCTACTCCACCACTCCCATACTCCACTACTCCATCGTTCCCTATCTCTTAACTCGTGCGTTGCCGTCCCAAATGCTCCAAAGCTGATCCTCATCTGCGGGCTGAGCGTAGTCGGTCAGCATGGTGGCGGCAAGCGCCCCGCTGGCCCAGCCGAAGCGGGCACACTTTTTGACATCCCATCCTTTGAGAATTCCATAAAGGAGACCGCCGACAAATCCGTCGCCGCCGCCGATGCGGTCGAGCACGCCGATTTCACGCGGTTTGATGACCTCCCACTCCTTGCCGTCGGTAACCAACGCGCCCCACATATGGCTATTAGCAGAAACCACTTCACGAAGCGTTGTTCCGAAATAGGTCGCATTGGGATAAGCGGATTGAACCCGGCCAATCATTTCTTTGAAGCCGTCAATTTTTTCATCGAGTCCGCTCCCTCCGGCCGCCGGTCCTTCAATGCCGAGGCAGAGCTGAAAGTCCTCTTCGTTACCGATCAGGATGTCGCTCAGGGAAGCGATCTCAGCAAACGCGTCGGCCAGTTCTGTTTCCCGACCCTTCCAAAAACTCGCGCGGTGGTTGAGGTCGAACGAAATCAACGAGCCGTGTTTTTTGGCGACCCGTGCAATATCTAGACAGAACTGACTGGTCTTGGGCGATAGTGCGGCGATGAGTCCCGATAGATGAACAATCGTGGCGCCTTCTTCACCGAAGATTCGATCCAGGTCGAAATCATCCACACAAAGCTCGCGGCCGACTTCGCCGGCGCGGTCGTTCTGAACTCGCGGCCCGCGCGATCCCCATCCGCTATCGGCCATGTTGATCTGATGGCGGAAACCCCAGGGATTATCCTGCTCGAACTCCGGCCCTTCAAAATCCATCCGGCGGCTTCCAAGGTTGTCCTTAATGAAATGTGCCACCGGACTGTCTTTGACAAACGCAGTCAGCACGTTGACCGGCATGCCCAAATAGGAGGCAACACTGGCTACGTTGCTTTCCGCGCTGGTGGCCTGCATCTTAAAGGTGTCGCTGCTATGAAAAGGTTGAGATGCAACCGGCGTCAGCCGAACCCCCATGCTGGTGGGAACGATCAGGGAATATTTTTTTGATGTGTTTTTTGTCATGTTTAGACTCCTGTATATGCTGAAAACCCGCCGTCGACAGGGACGATAACGCCGGTGACGAATTTGGCGGCATCGGAGAGCAGATAGTGAATGGTGCCATAAACCTCGTCCTGTTCGCCGAAGCGGCGGAACGGGGTTTTGTTGATGACCTGCTGGCCGCGTTCGGTGTAGGTGCCGTCTTCGTTGATGAGCAGCGCGCGGTTCTGGTTGCTGACAAAGAAACCGGGAGCCAGCGCACAGACGCGGATTTTATCGCCGTACTTGAGCGCCATCTCGGTGGCCATCCATTTGGTGAAGTTGTCGACCGCGGCCTTGGCGTTGGAATAGCCGAGTACGCGAGTAAGGCACTGCGCGGCGGACATCGAGGAAAAGTTGATGACACAACCGAAACCCTGAGCTTTAAATGCCTTGGCGAAGGTCATCGTTGGCATGACCGTTCCCTTCAGGTTGAGGTCGAGTACTTTGGAGTAATCGTCGATTTTCAGATCGAATACATCCTGATCGGGGCCGATGGTCGCGCCGGGCATATTGCCTCCGGCGCCGTTGATGAGCACATCGATGCGGCCGATGTCAGTCATGATTTTTTTGTACACACTGTCGAGCGCGTCCTGATCAAGCACGTTACAGGCATAGCCGCAGCAATTATCTGAAATCTGCTTTGCCTCTGCAACAACTTCATCGACCCGCTCCTGCCGGAGATCCAGATAGATTACATACGCGCCCTGCTCCTGCAGGTATTTAGCCGTCCCGCCTGCCAGTACGCCGGCAGCGCCGGTCACCGCAATCACTTTGTCCGATATGTCGAAAAGATGGTTCATGAGCTCTCCTTTTGTTATTGCCTCAATGGTTTGAGATAAACCTTTCATCACATTTCCGCAAGCGAAAACTTGCTATTTTTTGATCAAAAAACCACTATCTCAAACAATTGAGGAGAGAAAAAGAATGGAATAGTGGAAAACTGGAATAATGGAGTAATGATTTTCCAATGCCTGGAAGCGTTCTCCCTCTTCAACACTCCATCCTTCCAGTATTCCAACATTCCAGAGGTGTTCCTATGGCAGTTAGTCAAAAACAGATTGCAGAGAAGCTGGGCGTATCGATCGCTCTGGTTTCCCGAGTGCTTTCGGGCAAAGCGGCCGAAATCGGCATCGCGCCCGACACCATTGAGCGGGTTATGAGTGCCGCACAGGAAATGGGCTACGTTCCCAGCGCCGCCGCCCTCTCCTTAAAAGGAAAATCCACCCGCACGATTGGCGTTGTGGTCTACGACTTTAAAGATCCTTTCTTCGGAGCCATCATTGAACAACTCCAGATTCAGGCCCACGAGCATAACTATTCACTGATTCTGGCCGGGTTTCTTAACCGTATCCCCGACGAGCAGGATTTGCAGTCGCTCCACAAATACGCGCTCGACGGACTGATCGTGATCGGAACCGATCTAAATGCCGAGTGGTTGAGTAACTTTCAAAACATGCCGGTCGCACGCATCGGGCACGGCGGCCCCGACGAACGGAGCGTCCGCGTGACGGTGGATGAGGACCAGGCGGCCCGCCTGCTGATCGGCCACATCATCGAAAGCGGACGGAAGCGCCCGCTCTATGTTTCTGCAAATCTGCCCGCCCACCGCATCCGCCAGCAAGCCCTCAAGCGGGCCGCCTCGGCTCGCAACATCGAACTGCTCACTGAACAATTCTCTGGATGGGAGGCCTTCGAGGCCGGGGCGCAACTCGCCGGCCTGCATCGTGACGCCGACGCGCTGATTTGCGCGACCGACCAGGTCGCCATGGGCGCACTGCACGCCCTGCACGATGCGGGAATCGCTGTGCCGGAAGACATCGTCGTGACCGGCTTTGATGGCATCGCCGCCGCTGGGCAGTTCATCCCCTCAATCACCACCATCAGTCAGCCCATCGAACAGATTGTAAAACAGGCCTTTGCGACCGTGATTCAGCCCGTCCAGCCGCAGGAAATCCTCCTGCCCGGCCAACTGATCGTGCGCCAAACCGCGTGATTTCCCCACCTCACCGACAACACCGCTGACGGGCGTCGAACTCAACAGGCCATTGATCTCAAGTAAATTCTGTACGGTCGGCGCAGCGCATTGTTTTGCGAGGCATCCCGTTCATAAGCAAGCGGAGGGCGGGTTTCTCTTTTCCAATGCTTGGAAGAGCTGGGCGGCGGTTTTCCAACCCTTAGAAACCCCGCTTCACATTTTTCCAATGCTTGGAAAACGAGCCGCCGATCATCGAGACGGATACTTTTTGAAATGATCGGCCTGCCCGAAGATTTCTTTATAGTGTGCGCGGCCAACCTCTCCCAATTTCCACTTTTTTGCTGTCGAACACAGAAGCCTGTCGCAAGATCGGCTCTCTGCAGACAGTCAGGATGCCGGGCCAACTTTCGGTGCGAATGGGCGTAAAAAATCAAAAGGCGAACCCGGAACGAGTTGCCGTTCCCGCTGGTCTCTTCTTTTCGGAAATACGAAAAGCACTTTCGCCTGCGGCTCAGGTCGCCTTAAGAAAGTTTGGTGCACCGAGCGGGATGGAAATACGAACCCATTCTCCGTTCGCCACATCCCCGCAGGTACCGAACGGGATAGAAATACGAAAAGCGAAAAACCAGGCAAGACCTGCTTCAGGGAGAAGAAACAAAATTGACCCATCTAACACAATCTGCGACCCTTCCCGTATGACATTAATTGACCAACACCAGAGTGAGCTTGCGCAAGCCTGCAGCACCTATAAGGTAAAAAAACTGTACGCCTTTGGCTCCGTGCTATCCGACCGCTTCAACGAGAAAAGCGATGTGGACCTGGCTGTTGATTTTGATCGGGATAGTTTCGAGGGAAGTTTTCTTCAATTTTTGAACTTCAAAAATACTCTGGAAGAAATTTTCCACCGGCATGTGGACCTTGTCCCTCTAGGCAGTATTCGGAACCAAGTTTTTCTGCGCACATTGAATCAAACAAGGCAATGTATCTATGCCGCATGACCCGCAAAAGCTCATTGAAGATATCCGTATCTCCATTCGCGAAATCAATGATTTTGCGACGGGAAAAAGTTCAGCGACTTTGAGTCCGCCCCGTTGCTCCAACGCGCCATTGAGCGAGAAATGGAAATCATCGGAGAGGTCCTGAATCGCCTGATTCGAATCGACGAAGAAAAGCTCGAAGAAATCATCCCGGAGTATCGCTCTATCGTCGGACTGCGAAATATCATCGCCCATGGCTATGACGTTGTGGATCCCATGGTCGTCTGGGACGTTGTCATCAACCACATCCCTGTTCTGTCCGATCAAATTGAGCGGTATATTTAAAAGGACAACTCCGCGCTTTCGATAAATCTGCGTTTTCCTATTCGGAAAGCGTCAGTTTGTTACCGGAATCAAACCACTGCTGAAGAATGATTTTGCAGTATTTGCTTTTTGAAATGGACATAGAGGAGGAGCGGCGCTCCAGCTCATTGGCCATTTTTTTCGGCATGTTGATTCCGATGGTTTGGGTGCCTTTTCCGATTGAATTGGTTGTCATTTTACTATCTCTTGTTTGGTTTACTTCTTACAAATGGATATCCATTTTTCGAGTGCCGCCTGCCAGGCTTCGACATCCTGCGGCTCATAGACCTTCGACTCGTCGGCAAAGGAGTTGCGGATGATTTCGCGGCCTTCGGCCAGCGAGGCGATATCGCCCATGGCGAACATCTGCATGATGATGTTGCCGATGGTGGTGGCCTCAATCGGGCCGGTAATCACCTTGCGCCCCGTTGCATCGGCCGCAAATTGGTTAAGGGTCATGTTTTTGCATCCGCCGCCGACAATCCGCAGCACATGCAACGTCCGGCCGCTCACTCGCTCAAGCGTTTCGAACGTATCCGCATACAGCAATGCGAGACCTTCGTACGCAGCCCGTAGAATTTGCCCGTGTTTCTCAGGCTTGCCCTGCCCGGTGCGGACGCAGGCATCTTGGATGCGGGCCGCCATATCGCCCGGTGACAAGAAGGCATCATCGCTCGGGTCGATCAGGAATTCAAACGGTTTGGACAGCAGTGCCATCTCCGCCATCTCATCCCATGTGTAATCAAACCCCTGCTCCGCCCAGACACGACGCAGCTCCTGAATGATCCAGAGTCCGGAGAGGTTTTTAAGGAAGCGGATCGTGTCGCACACTCCGACTTCATTGGTGAAGTTGGCGGCCAGCACATCGTCATTGATGATCGGTTCCGGCAACTCGGTACCGAGCAGCGACCAGGTGCCGGAGCTGAGGAAGGCACAGTGCTCATTCGGCATGACCGGCACGGAGGCAAAAGCGCTTGCTGTATCGTGTCCGCCGACAGCGACAACGGACAAGCCGCTGGTTTCGCCAATGACGGTGCCTGGATCAACCAGCTCCGCAAACAGGTCCGTGCGAATACCCAATTTTTCGAGCAGGTCGAATGCCCAATCTTTGGTGACCGGGTTGTAGAACTGCGAGGTGCTCGCAATGGTACGTTCCGCCACCATTTTCCCAGTCAGCCAATAGCTCAGAAGATCCGGAGAGAACAACATCTTGTCAGCCACCTGATACTGGACAGAACCCTCTAAAGACATCGCCATGTATTGATAGAGCGAGTTGAGCTCCATAAACTGAATACCGGTCTGGGCAAACACCTCTTCTTTCGGAACTTTTTCAAACACCTTTTCGAACATGCCGACGGTTCGGCTGTCGCGATAGTTGACGGGATTACAAAGCAGCTTCCCATTGGCATCGAGAAGGCCGGAGTCGACCCCCCAAGTGTCGATTCCCATCGAAACAAGGCCGTCGCCATATTCCTTTTTCGCGAGGGCGATCCCTTCCTGAATATTCCGAAACAGATGAACAAAATCCCAGAAGAGCCTCCCGTTAATTTCTGTCGGTCCGTTCCAGAACCGGTTCATTTCCTTAAGTGTCAGCTTACCGTTATCGAGCGTACCGACAATCGTGCGCCCACTGGACGCACCCAGATCCACTGCTAAATAATGCTTTGCCATTTTATTACACCTGCTTTGAACGATAGGATTCGACTTCCCAGTTTTCGATGAATTCACGCGCGACATCGGTCATGTAGCTGATGCCGCCGAAGGCTTCCGCCAGCTGCATCACGAGCGCACCGTCCTGCGCCAACTCCAGGGCGAGATCGGCATTGGCCTGAGAAGTTCCGATGCCGCACACCCGCTCACCGCTAACAACAACCTTCGGCGCGTACCCGCGTTCGGCTGGGTAAGCCGCGACATTCTCAGCCGTCAACTCGGCGGTGAAGGGAAAGGCTTTGGAGTACACCAAGTGGTCGGGCGTGATCG
>Ga0075120_10003011_pt1 | contig 11782 bp, 11 predicted proteins | sample AntAceMetag02UKL_FD_69792 | JGI IMG/M metagenome (GOLD analysis project Ga0075120, IMG submission 69792) | Saline lake microbial communities from Ace Lake, Antarctica - Antarctic Ace Lake Metagenome 02UKL | ecosystem: Environmental > Aquatic > Non-marine Saline and Alkaline > Saline | place... | reverse complement strand
ATATTATCAAAGATACGCAACCTAACCGTACGCCAACTTCCAAGTGGAACCTTATTCCCTCACGAATTTAAACAATACGATCCATGGGTGATACGTGAAATACTGCACAATTGTATTGCACATCAGGATTACACAATGGGTGGCCGTATCACTATCGTGGAAACACCCGAATATCTTTTGTTCAGTAACCTTGGACTGTTTATCCCTGGGACTGTGGAGGAGATGATTTGTAGCGATGCCCCGCCGGAGATTTACCGTAATTTCTTTTTGGCTCAAGCAATGGTAAATTTGAATATGATTGACACCATAGGAAGTGGAATAAAACGAATGTTTATCCGGCAGAGGGAACGGAGCTTCCCTATGCCGGATTATGAATTGGATGAACCAGATAAAGTTGTTGTGCGATTAATGGGGCAGGTCTTGGATGAAAGATACACTCGCCTGCTACTCAGCAAGACAGAACTTAGTCTGATGGATGTCATCGCACTGGACAAGGTCCAAAAAAATCGGCCATTGGAAGAAGGGGCGTTTAAACAGTTAAAGCGGCGAAAACTCATTGAAGGGCGCCGCCCGAATTTATTTGTATCTGAGAGAGTTGCAGCGGCAACAGGAAATGGGATGTCCTACATTAAAAATAGAGCCTTCGATAAAGCTCATTATAAAGACATGGTTGAAGCATATTTAATAAAGTTTGGAGAAGCTCACCGCCCAGAATTTGATGCACTATTGCTAAATAAACTTTCTGATACTTTGAGTGAATCGCAGAAAAAGCGTTTTATCACGAATCTTTTGCAAGAGATGAGAAAAAATGGACGCATTATTTCTGAAGGGACAACGCGGTGGGCTACATGGCATATATCTAAAATAGGTAGCGAAGAAAATGTTTAGTCATAGTCATATAGTTTTATGTAGATAATGATGGCAGAATTAACACAACTATTTGAAATTTAGTATGTTGGGTATATCTTAAGATTGAACATGTTTTTCAGCTTTAGATATAGAATTATACATATGATGAAGACCGTTGTTACTTTCTGATTCGCCTGCCGGTGCATCAGAAGGTCGTGTCGGAGGAAATACCGGAGAAAACCTCTTTAATCTATCACATTTTTGAGCTAATCTATTGATTTCAAGAATCGCAAGTAATCGTTAACCGGAATTGGTTAATTGTCCTCCAGCCGGTAATAATCATAAAGTAATCATTAAGTGATTTTATTGTAATCGTTAAGTTCTCCAGATTTAATCGTCAGATAAATAAGTATCGGGCTTGGAAAGCCCTCCCACAGGAAAACTAATTTATTTTAAAGGGTCTCTGGGAAAAAAATGGGGAATTGGGGTCGGAATTGGGGTCGGACCACACTAAGTTATTGCAATTAAACGCTTTACCTGGAAAAAATGGCCTAAAAATGGCCTTAGACGCATTTTTGGAGGCCGAAAAACGCCTCTAAGAAAAAGAAACACGGTCACACCCCAATTAATAAGTCTATTGTTAGAAAGAAATAGGATCACACCCCAAGGGGCTGTTGGCCAAATCCACGGAATCCAAATGGCGATAGGCTCTTAACCTGAATTGTGCATAAGGAAATGCATAATTCACCCGAAGGGCCGCTACGTCAATCACTTATTAAGTGATTAACTAGCGGGGTTAACCCCGCCGAAGGCGCTCTGTGGAGCATAATTATTATTGATTAGGCGTTGTGCCATATGCGGATATACAATATCCGGGTTAAGATCCTTTTCTCCGTTGCTCCTCCTTCAAGTACCGTTAAGGTATTCCTTCGTTGTCGTGCCTTGAAATATTCTCATAATAGCCTCTCGCTCGGCCCCGTCGATTTGGTCAACAGCCCCTTATGGAGTATAAAAAATATATTCCCGGTGGACTATGAGGTACTCCTGAGATACACTTGCCGGCATGAAAAATGGAATAGATGAAGAGAGATTGGTTCGGACTTTTCTGGAGCTGGTTGAGATCGATGGGGTAACTTTCGCGGAGCGTCCGGTTGGGGATTTCGTGAAGAAATATTTTGCCGGGTTAAACCTTACGGTGGAAGAAGACGATGCCGCGGAATCTATCGGTGGGGACTGCGGAAATTTATTGGTTCGGATGCCGGGGAAGAATCCTGCGGCAAGACCTTTGATCATTGCTTCGCACCTGGATACTGTTCTGCCGACCGGAAACTTGAAGGTTGTCGAGAAGGACGGTGTCTTTTATTCGGATGGAACTACTATACTGGGGGCTGATGATAGGGCCGGCATGGCGGTGATGCTGGAATGCGCCCGGAGATTGGTGGAGGACGGGGGCAGTCCCGTCCCGCTGGAATTTCTATTTACGGTGGCTGAAGAAAAGGGGCTTTTCGGTGCCAAGGCATTGCAGGATGGCTGGCTGAAGGGAGAGTACCTATATGTTCTGGACTCTGATGGACCGGTAGGAGGAATTGTCAACGGGGCGCCATTCGGCGTAAAACTTGCGGTTACGGTTAAAGGGAAGCCCGCCCATGCCGGGATAGACCCGGAATCTGGGGTGAGCGCGGTAGTGATCGCCTCTCGGGCGATTGCCGCTATGAAGCTTGGGCGGATTGATGAATTAACTACCGCCAATATCGGCACTATCTCCGGGGGCCAGGCCCAGAATATCGTCCCGGAACTTGTTGATGTGGTTGGAGAGGTGAGGAGTATTGAGGAGGATAGACTTATCCGTCAGGTTGATCACATGGAGGAATGTTTTAAATCCGAGGCGGCCGAGGCGGGTGGGGAGGTGATATTCTATTCTCATCATGATTATTCGGGCTATTACTTTCCCCCGGATAGTCCTCCGATTGATCTGGTCCGGCGGGCTCTTGAGCGGCTGGGAATAGAGGCTGTGATGGAGTCATCCTGTGGAGCCAGTGACGCGAATATTACCACTGGTTTGGGAATACCCTCGCTGGTATTAAGCGTGGGGTATCTAAAGCCTCATACCAATGAAGAGAGACTTCCCCGGAAGGAACTGATCAAAGCCGGCCAACTGGTCTATGAGATGGTGCATATAAGCCAAAATTCCAAATTATAAATCCCAAATAACAAATAAATCACAAATTCCAAATTCCTCAGCCAAAGGCTGATCAGCCTCCGGCTGAAAATCACAAATATGCCTAGCGGCGCCCGGGTTTGCAAGCATTGCCGGAGGCAAGGCGATCCTACATCTCCTACAAGGCGAAGCCGATACTACAAACCCCGCACATAAGTTAGTTTTATGCGCGGGGTGATACATCATTATGAAAGCAATTGCTTTATTATCTGGCGGGTTGGACAGTATTCTGGCGGCCCGGTTGATTATGGACCAGGGGATTGAAGTGGTCGGGGTTAGCTTTTTTACCCCGTTCTTCAGCAGTGAGAGGGGGAGGCGATCCGCTCTGGAGCTGGGGATAGACTTTAGAAGCTATGATATTACCGAGGAGTATATCGGGATTCTGAACCATCCCAGATATGGTTACGGGAGGAACTGTAACCCCTGCACCGATTGCCACCGTTTGATGGTCTCAGTCGCGGCCCGGAAACTGGAAGAACTGGGGGCATCTTTCATTTTCACTGGCGAGGTGGTCGGCCAGCGCCCAAAATCCCAGACCCGGGACGCACTGAACGCGGTCGCGAAAGTGATCCCGACGGGGTTGCTTCTCCGTCCACTCTCGGCATTGCTCTTGTCCGAAACTTTCCCGGAGAAGGAGGGGTGGGTTGACCGGTCAAAGCTATTAAGCCTCTCCGGTCGTTCCCGGAAGGCCCAGTTAGCCCTGGCGGTGGAATACGGGTTGAAAGATTATTCCGCCCCCGGAGGAGGATGTCTGCTGACCGAATCGGGTTATTGTAGAAAGTTGCTGGAGTTAAAGGAGAAGGAAGGATGGCAGATCCCTGATCTCGAACTCCTGCGGGTCGGTCGTCATTTCCGTATTCCATCGGGCGCCCGGGTGGTCTCCGGCCGGGATGATAGTGAGAATCGGGAACTGATAAAACTCGCCCGGGAGGATGATTATTTTTTCCAGGCCGCCCGTCGTCCGGGGAGTCTGGTCGTTTTACGCGGCCGGGAGGCACTAACCCCGGAAGATCTCTCCGTTGCAGCAGCTATCTGCGCCCGGTACAGCAAGGAGAAAGAAGATCTTGTCTTTGAAATAGATTTTTGGAGAGGAGGGGAGAGGAAAGAAGTTAAACAGATTCCGGCATCGGCGATGTCGGATGATGAGTTGGATGATTTTAGAATTTAATCTGTCGTAATACTGTAGCCGCGGTCGGTGACCGCGGTTCTCGTCATCCGCGGTCACCGACCGCGGCTACAGAAGCCGGCTACGAGCATGGGGAGGAGACTTACTCTTAGTTATGAAGAAATTTATATTATTGATTGTATTATTCTCAATATCCTGCACCGCCATCGCGGCGCAGGATGTCGAGTTGACAAAAAAAGATCTGCTCTCATCGGATGCGGAGGTTAGATCAGATGGATGCCTGGCTCTGATAGAGGAAGGGAGAACAGCGATTCCGCTGCTGAAACCGCTCCTTCATGATAGTTCGATGCTGGTCAGGCACTGCGCGGCTTACGCGCTCTCCCGGATCGGCGGGGCGAAAGTCGAAAAGATCTTCAAAGATGGCCTGGAAGACACCTCTCCCGATATACGGAGAATATCAGCCCTGGGACTCGGTATGCTGGGGCAGGCCGATCTGAAGGGTTTACTCCCTTTATTGGATGATAATAGCTGGGAAGTCCGGTGGTCCGCTGCTTTCGCCCTGGGGCGTTGCGGTGATCGGCGAGCTCTGCGGTATCTGGTCCCGGTGTCCCGGAATGACGGATATTACGATTCGAAGAGCGGATCTTATCCGGTCCGGCAGGCGGCGCTCAAAGCGATCAGCCGGTTGAACGGGATGATAGGATGGCGGATGGAATTGAAGGAAGCCCGGGCGCTCTCCCGGGACGAGGGGCGCCCGCTCATGCTATATTTCAGGAAGAGCGGGAGTAATCTCTGCGGTCAGTTTGAAAGAAGGATCTTTACCGAAGAGAAGATAATAGACGCGGCCCAGAGGTTTATCCCTGTCTGGCTTGATCATCAGAGCTCCCCCGGCGTATTTAGCAGCTTTGATATTAAGCGGGTTCCGGAGATATTGTTTATCGCTCCCGACGGAAGCCGACTGGGAGAAGTGAATGGTACTATCAGCCCGGAACTTCTTCTGGAAAAGATGCTGTCCGCTCTGGAACCGGAGAAGAAGGCTTCCCGGCTCCGGGCCCGGTTGAAGATATCTCCCGGAGATTTTGAGGCGGCCTGGCAGCTGGCCGGATGCTATATGGATGATGGACAATGGGATCGGGCCGGCGAGATGCTTGATTTAATTATCAACAATGATCCGGATAACCTGAGCAGTCTGAAAGATAACGCGCTCTTCGCCCGGGCATATATCCTGGGAAAACTGGGGAATTATAAAAGTGCCTGTCGTGAGTTGAGAGATTTATGCGGGAAGTACTCTGCTTTCGGGGATCGAGCCGAGGCGCTCTACTGCTGGGGAATAAGCGCCGTTAAAGCCGGAAATAACCAGGAAGCGGAAGAAGTTCTGAATCAACTCCAAGAGCAATATCCAGATAGTAACTTTGCCGGCATTGCCGGAGATATCCTTGACCGTCTCCGGGGTGGGGAAGGGGGGGGAGGGAAGTTGTAAGTGCCTAAAGTGCCTAAAGTGCCTTCCTCCGTCGCTAAAGCTATGGCGGATGAAAAAAGTTGTCGCGTTGGACTTGATGGTGCCAGGGAAAGTGCGTCACGATGGCTATTCAAAGGACAAAATAGTTTCCGAAATTTTATCAGAGAGAATGGATTAACGAAGAGGATGCGAAAAACTTTTCTTTCCATTTTTTCCCGAAAGTTATACTCTTCGGATAATTAAAGAACTTAGCGCTCGCTTCGTTCGGGAAACTTATTTAACCGCGGATTATACGGATTAAAGAAAAAACAATCCGTTAAATCCGCTTAATCCGCGGTTTATTTAATTTATAAAATTTAAAGGAGAATATTATGTCACAGCATCCCAGTTTTGGAGGAAAAGGAAAGATCAAACCTAAGAGGAATGTCCTTAAACGCTATGAACGCGTGCGTTATCTAAAGGAAAAAGGTAAATGGGATGAGCAGAAATCCATCCTGGGTCTTCCTAAAACCCTGGTTAAGGAATAAATTAGCACCTTCGGCGCTAATTTAGTTTTGAACCAGGGCCACCATTAGACTATTTAAATAATGATATTGCATAAGAAAGACGCAAAAAAAACAGGTTCTCAGTCATTTTGTGTGGGTGATTCTAAATCATTTGGTGCTTCTCACCAGTCTGTTGGTTCTCCAGAATTGTTAATAACGAAATCCGAATGAGGAATGACGAAAGAATGACGAAGCCAAAATGTCAAAAATCCTCCGCAGCCCCCCTTTATCAGGCGCCCGCTAGCTTTCAAACGAGATGCAGGCCCCTTTGGGAATTGGGATTTGGATATTCATTCGTCATTCCTCATTCGGATTTCGTCATTCTATGAGGTCTGTTTAATCTATATTATTATCATACCAGAATCTACTCACACAAAATGACTGAGAACCAAAAAACATTATCTTCATTCGGGCATAGATTCCTAAATGCGCAAGCTTACTTGCGCATATGGGTTATCTCGTTCCTCTGTCTCCTCCCGGTAGTGTCCCCGGCTTTTGCTGAAGTTACTTCGGCTCCGGGGACTGTTGTTGGAGATAACGTTAATATGCGGGTTAGTCCCGGTCTGAGATCCGAGGTTGTAGGTCAATTGGAGAGGGGAGAGGAAGTCCGGGTTTTGCTGACTGATGGTGAATGGTGTGCGATTATACCGCCGGGGGAGATGTTCGGCTGGGTATCGAGTCAGTACATCACGGATGGCAGGGTGGCCGGCAGCCGTGTTAACGTACGCAGCGGTCCGGGAGTCTCTTATGGACGGCTGACTTATCTTCGAAAGGGGATTGAGGTTGACGTTCTGGAAGAGAAGGAGGGCTGGGTAAAGATCAACCTTCCGAAAACCGGGCGTCTCTGGGTGAGTGCCCGCTTCATAGACCAATCTCCTGATGACCCGCCGCCGCTTGAAAAATCCTTTCCCGCGTCCGACCAGAAACAGGAACGGCTTTCTTCCCCGGACAACAAGGAGATTTTATCAGCCGAGAGCGCAGAACCCGAGGTTATAACGGTCGTCGAGCCTTTTTCATCTCCGCTGCCTCCACAGGATATACCGGGAAGCCCATCACGGACGGTCCCGTCGGATGGTTCAGTCCGCTCCCCGTTGGCCAGATCATATAGCGGATATATCGAAAAACTGGATCAGCCGTTTTCCACTGCCGATCGCGAGTATGCTTACGAACTTCGTAAAGAACGCTTTGATTCCAACCCGATCGCTTTTTTAACCGGAGATAGTATCGATCTCAAGAATTTTTCATCCCGGAAAGTTCGTCTCTGGGCGGTAGTTATCGAAAAGAAAGAACGCTCCCCGGATCTGATGGAAGTAAAGGGAGTGGGGATGCTGTGGTAGAAGCAGGGAAGAGGAGGTAGAAGCAGGGAAGAGCAGGGAGTAGCAGGGATGAGGAGGGATGAGGAGGGAGAAGCAGGGAAGAGCACTGCTGGGGAGACTTACAATCTGAATTTCGAGCCGGGTGGCGTCAGAATGATCCATCGGCTCCAACCGATGTGTCCCATAAATTTTGCGTATTTTGCGCATTTTTGCGGCTAATTAAGGGGCCGGTGCACGGGAAATTTTTATAATTGAATCGCATTTTCGCGGCTGAAAGCATGTTCGGATTATCGACATTTAAAAGAGGAATTCATATCCCCGAGCATAAGGAACGGACCGAGGGGAAGAAGATAAAAGATATTTCTCTCCCCTCACGGGTAATTATCCCCCTCAACCAGAATGTCGGCGCCCCGCCCCGGACGGTGGTAGAGGTCAAACAGACGGTAAAAGTAGGGGAAGTAATCGCTGAACCGGTCGGTCCTGTCTCATCTACTCTTCATGCGTCAGTCTCAGGAGTCATAACCTCTCTGGATCTCTTCCCCAATCCGTCCGGTCCCGCGTCACCCGCGATAGAGATAGAGACAGATTTAGATAATTCCAATTATGAATATCCGCCGGTTCCCGGAGATCCGTTTCAGCTTTCTCCGGATGAGATACGGGATCGTGTCGCCCGGGCCGGTGTTGTGGGGATGGGAGGCGCTGGTTTTCCGTCCCAGGTCAAACTCAATCCTCCTCCCGATACCAAGATAGAATACGCGGTTATTAACGGGGCGGAATGCGAACCATTTTTAACGGTGGATCATAGGTTGATGCTGGAAGAGGGAAAGCAGATAATAAATGGATTGCGGCTTATGATGCGTGCCACGGGGGCGAAGGAAGGAATTATAGCCATTGAAGCAAATAAGCAGGATGCCTTCTATAAACTTCAGGCCTCGGTTCATAAGATAGAAAACATCCATATCCAGCTTCTCAAAGTTAAATATCCCCAGGGTGCTGAAAAACAACTGATATATTCACTCTTTGGCCGTGAAGTCCCGGTAGGTGGACTCCCCTCCGCGGTTGGCTGCGTGGTTCAGAATGTCGGAACCGCGATAGCGATCGCTGAGGCGGTCATGCTGAATAAGCCTTTGATCGAAAGGGTGGTAACCGTTACCGGTCCGGGAGTGAAAAAACCGGGAAACTTCCGGGTCCGGATCGGAACTCCGTTCTCACATCTGTTGGATGCCGCGGGAGGAATATCCGAGGGCGAATTAAGAGTGCTTTCCGGGGGACCGATGATGGGAATTCCCCAGTCCGATCTATCCGCTCCGGTGATCAAGGGTACTTCGGGTTTATTGATTATGGAAGCTGACTCCCGTGAGCGGAATTTGCCCTGCATTAGATGCGGTGACTGTCTCCGCGTCTGCCCGATGGGTTTGCTTCCCAGTGATCTGGGGACGATGGTGGAGCATCGCCGCTGGGAAGAATTTGAGGGATTGAATGCCGCGAGCTGTATAGAATGCGGATGCTGTGCCTATGTCTGTTCCGCCGGCCGGGATCTGGTACAGTTGATCAAACTTGGGAAAGCCGCCTTGAAAAAGAAGTAAGCAGTGAATGGTAAGCGGTGAACGGTAAGCAGTAAGCGGTGAACAGTAAGCAGTGAACAGTAAGCAGTAAGCAGTAAGCGGTGAACAGTAAGCAGTGAACAGTGAGCAGTAAGCAGTAAGCGGTGAACAGTAAGCAGTGAACAGTAAGCAGTAAGCGGAAAGGAGGCACGCGGGTATTTTTACCGCTTACTGCTTACCGTTTACCGCATACAATCTTTTGGGGCTGAGGCGGGGGGCAATAGTTCTGTTATTATGTTATGTGAGGTCTAAGTTCTGAAAAAAGAAGCCAAAAAATTATTTCAGGTATCACCGTCTCCACAACTCCACGGTGGAGAGTCAATTCCCCGGATCATGTGGGCGGTTATGCTCTCGCTCCTGCCCGCTCTTCTGGCCAGTATCTATTTCTTCGGCTGGAAAGCATTGCAGATAGAAGTGGTTGCGATTGTCTCAGCTATCATGACTGAAGCTCTGATCCAGAAACTGAGGGGTAAGCCTATTACCGTATCCGATGGAAGCGCGGCGATCGCCGGACTGCTCCTGGCCTATAACCTGCCGGTTGGTGTCCCGCTCTGGCTCCCGGCGGTTGGAGCTGTCTTCGGGATCGCGGTAGGGAAGCAGGCTTTTGGCGGTCTGGGGCATAATATATTCAACCCGGCTCTGGTTGGTAGAGTTTTTGTCATGCACTCTTGGCTCCCGATGATGACATCCTGGTCTCCGCCCCGGACCGAGCTATACGCTAAAGTCGACGCCCTCACCTACGCTACCCCGCTGGGAGCAGCCAAGGAATCAGTGGTCGGCCTGATACCTTCATCGGATGGATTATTTTCCGCGATGGATATGTTCTGGGGTAACATCGGTGGATGTATCGGGGAGACATCGGCCCTGGCATTACTGATCGGAGGAATATTTCTCCTTTACCGCGGGTATATCCGCTGGGAGACACCGGTAGCTTTTATTGGTACGGTAGCGTTGCTGACCTGGTTGCTACCGGCTAAATCCGGCGCGCTCGGGTTGGCCCCTTATTATCATATCCTGGGCGGCGGCTTGATGCTGGGAGCGATCTTCATGGCTACTGATATGGTCACCACACCGGTGACAGGCGCCGGGATGTTTATCTTTGGTCTGGGCTGCGGATTGATCACAGCGATTATCCGGCTTTATGGAGGATTCCCTGAGGGAGTCTGCTATTCAATCTTGATCATGAATGCCTGTACCCCGTTGATAGATAAGTTGGTCAAGCCAAGAGTATTCGGGAATAAATTAGCTCTATTCGGTCGCTAATTTATGTTCTGAACAAATATTGTCATTATTGTATTGAGGTAATACCGGAAAAACTATTAACAATCTTATTTAGATCGTATAGGACTCTTATTAATATTTATGGGTCCTAAAATTTGGGTGTACAAGCATTGAACCGGCATTTTCGGCAACCTATAACGTAATCCGTGGTACAAAACATAAAAGTAGCGGCGAAGCCGCTAATTTTATATGAGCAAAGATAGTATAATTAAACTGGGATTGGTTCTGATGGTGATCTGCTTCGTCGCCGGAACGGCGCTGGCGGTTACCTACTGGCTGACAAAAGATAAGATTGAAGAGCAGTCTCAAGCCCAGCAGCTTAATGCACTGAAAGTAGTGCTTCCTCAGGCCGCAGAATTTTCTGAACCGAAGTCCGGAGTGGATATAGAATATTATGAGGGTCTGGATAAGGAGAAGAGGGTGGTGGGGTATGCTTTTGTGGGGAAGGCAAAGGGGTATAGCAGCACGATCAATGTGGTGGTAGGAATTGATCCGGAGGGTACGATTACCGGGATCAAGATAACTGAGCAGAAGGAAACTCCCGGGTTGGGGACCAAGGCGGTTGAGGTTCCGGTTACCAGAACTTTCTGGCAGGCGATTCTGGGACAGGGAGGATCGGAGGCGCCCCGGCGTCCCTGGTTTGAGGAGCAATTTACGGGAAAAATACTTAAAGATCTTAAGGTTATCACCGGGAAGACCGACACTGAAATTCAGGCCCTGACCGGCGCCACGATTACCAGTAAGGCGGTAACGAAAGCTGTCCGGGAGAGTATCGAAAAATTCATGAAACAGGGAGGAGGAGGGAGAAGGACGGAAGAGGAGGGAGTAGCAGGGAAGGGCATGGAGTAGCACGGAAGAGTACGGAAGAGCAGGGAAAAGCAAGGAATGGCAAGAATGAGCGGGGAAGGGCATGGGTATAAGAAACTTATTGTCTGGCAGAACGCGAGAAAATCAAGAAAACTTGTTTACGATATTACAGCGACATTTCCCAAAGCTGAGATGAGGAGGACTTCTCAGATGAGGGACGCGGCCAGATCAGGCAAGCAGAATATTCAGGAAGGTTATTATAGACCCGGTACTAAAGAATATATCCGTTATCTGATTATTAGCAGAGGATCCATCAACGAACTTTCAGGCGATATCGATGACTGTTTGGAAGATAAGTTGATAACCAAAGAAAAATTTCAAGAACTCGACAAGTTGTGTGGTACAACAGATTATCTATTAAAACGATTAATCGCATCTATCAGAAAAAAGGAGAAAGAAGGCACCTGGAAATAGGGAGAAGCAGGTAATAGCACGGAGAAGTACGGAGTAGCAGGGATGAGAAGGGAGAAGCATGGAAGAGCAAGGAGTAGCAGGGATGAGCAGGGAGAAGCAGGGA
>Ga0075120_10003005_pt1 | contig 11807 bp, 10 predicted proteins | sample AntAceMetag02UKL_FD_69792 | JGI IMG/M metagenome (GOLD analysis project Ga0075120, IMG submission 69792) | Saline lake microbial communities from Ace Lake, Antarctica - Antarctic Ace Lake Metagenome 02UKL | ecosystem: Environmental > Aquatic > Non-marine Saline and Alkaline > Saline | place... | reverse complement strand
ACCTGCCATTGGAGTATAACATATACTGTCAATCTCACCCATACATACGGCAAATTGAGGTGTGTGCCAGGTTTGTCCTTCTTCACCAAGAATTACATCACCTTCCTGCAATTTCAGCATGCCATAACTGAGAGCATAAGCTCCCAGCATTTCCGTTTGCATATTCTCAAGGCTGTGATCTAAAGAATCAGTGATCTTTGATAAACTATTATGCAAGCTGCTTAAATTGCCACCGACTATTAAAGCCATGAGTACAACTATGATTAAATTCATTTTTCCCATCACAACCTCCTTTTAATTTTTTTTCTGTCGGGTATTGCTATATCTTCCAGTCAACTAATTTTGGTCTCTTCACTCCGTGGTATAACATTAATTGTCGTAATTCAGCTTTAGTCATGGCATCAGCTATCAATCTTGAAGCATCCATTATACCATACATCCCGGATTTCTTTCCCTGTCCATTCCCGCCACCTTCAATGCTGCCTATTGTTATATTGCTGGTCTCTGCCCTTTCCGGAAGAGTTCCGGAAGACAGATAAATTTCTGCCCAGATATCTTCATCCACTATACCAATTGTCATTTTCTGAGCTACAGGATCAAAAACACCCGCTATATAATGCCAGGCTAAAAGGTCCATTGTTCCATTATAGATAGTTAAGCTCACATTCTCTTTTCCTGATGTGGTAGTCATTTCAAATTCATATTCTATCCTGTGAGTATTACTATTACCAGTAAATTTCACTTTATTCCGCAATGTAAAGCCTGTTATCTGATTTCCATTTCCATCAGAATTCTCCGTCATGATATTGCCCCAGTTCTGGTGCGATCTACTGTCTGCTCTGATCCAGGTGGCAACTGTCAATTGATCTTCATATTCCTGGGCGATATCTGATCCCAGGGCTATATAGTCATCCTCTCCGTCAAATTCCAGTCCGTAGCTATCTACTCCGGTTACCCAGTCACTGTTATCCATATTCGTCAATGCTCCGTTATATGCCATTCCCGAACTGTCACTTACAGTCATCCCTGTACCTTCATCCATCATGAAATAGGCAAATTGCTCCTCGGGCTGTGTAATACGAAAACCTAATGTTGCCTTGGATTCACGAACTATCTCCTGACCCTGACTGTTACCCCTTACATAAGGGATCACCTGCACAGTATCACCTACTCCTGGTACAAATCGAATACTGTCAATCGTATTTGTCCCCACGGTAAAATTCGGAGTTTGTAATACTACTTCCTCCTCACCTACTAATACTTCTCCTGATTCCAGCTTACTGATCCCGTAATTCATGGCAAAACTGCCTATCGATTTCATCTTGAATTCATCATGATAATCATTCACCTGATCTGATATAATATCTGCACTCTTACTCAAACTGGTAAAGCTTGTACCAACAACAATTACTACTATAAATACTATAAATAGATTGATCCTTCCCATCTTAACCTCCTATATTGCCAAGTTTGGAAAATACTTTGTGAACACTAATGTTCTTGCTCTCATTGTATCAGTGTTATATTCTCCCTGATACACTACCATTTCGATTTGAATTGATCTTATCGTTGCTCTCCCTGGTTCAGATGCCAGGGTTGCACTGTCTATTTCATTGCCACTCACATCGAAATAGGCAAAAACTAAATTATCTGCTAAATATATCGGACCAACATCAGGTAGACCTGTTACAACTATATTCATGGGGTATCCATAAGGTAATACTTCACCGCTGGTACTTATCTTTACCAAATAAATATTGTTATCTCCATCATCAAGTTTGGCATTGAACCAAACCTCATTCTGATCTGCCACGGGAAAAGCCTCGGTTGTAGATGGAAGTTCATAACCGATTTTATCCATATAATAATCATCTATCATATTACTGATATATTCCAGCTCTGTGATGATCTGCATCTCACCCTTCAGTATCATATTGTTTTCCTGAATTGTGATCATAGAAGTGAACATAGTCACCATCAGTAAGCCACCGATTATTGTTGCACCAATAATATCTAATAAACTTTGCATATTATATACCCATATCCGCAATAAGCTTCTGTAGTGGATCAGTAGCTGTTCCCACCCAGATAGTATCTCCGAAGCCGGGATAACAGCTTATTCGTAGATCAAATCTTAAAAAATTACTCGCTGATCCTGTATCCGTGCCTAATGAATCACACCAGCTGGATTCTACATTAAGAGTATAATTTACATCCGTAAGTGGCACTGCACGTGTCGAATCCGACCAGGCAGATTCCAGTTCAGAAAAACTTACAAGATCAGCAATATATGTAAATTCTATCTCCTGAAAAACACTCTCAGCCAGCTTTAATGCCTGCAACCGTGAAAATTCCCGGTTATGCATATCATACCACCGAAATAAATTATTATAATAGCCCAGCATCATTGTCGAAAATAATAATATTGCCAGAAGCACTAACATCGTCTGTCCATATGCCATAGTTTATTCCTCCGAAGTTGCATAAGCAACTTCCGTAAGTGTTGTGATCCCTTCACGAATTCTCTCTAATCCTGATTGACGCATCGTCAGCATACCCTTTGCCTGAGCTATCCGTTTCACTTTCTCTTCATCAATTTCATCCCCTGAGGTAATGATCGATTCTCTTATCTCAGGATAGAAATATAGCGCCTCAGCAATATTGGTTCTACCCTTATATCCACTGTGGCATTTGGGACAACCCTTGGGGTTTGCCTCATAGATGATCCCTGCATCCAGATCTTCCTGTTTAATTCCAAATTCCAGTGCTGCTGGCCATTTACTCTCTTCCAGCAGTGTACGGCAATGCTGACACAATCTTCGAACCAGTCGCTGGGCAATTATTATATTAATTGAATATGCTAATAAAAAAGGTTCAATTCCCATCTTAAAAAGTCGGGAAATAGCACTTGGCGCATCATTTGTATGTAAGGTTGATAATGTTAGATGACCAGTATTTGCCAGTTTAACTGCTAACTCAGCAGTCTTCCTATCTCTGATCTCACCCACCATTACTACATCAGGATCATGACGTAATATCGACCGGATTGCCTGATCAAAGGTCATCTTATAGCCGATCTTTAACTGACGTGCTCCCCTGATCACATATTCAACCGGATCTTCACAGGTTAAGATATTCTTCGTGGGGTCTATTATATGATGCAATGCTGCCATCAAAGTAGTGCTCTTTCCGCTTCCGGTCGGCCCTGTTACTATAATTATCCCTCGGGAAGTATTGATAGATTTAAAGAATTCCTCTTCTGCCTGTCTCTGGAATCCCAGCTTCTTAAAATCTGTGATCACCTTACGATCATCAATAACCCGGATAACTATACTTTCAAACCTTCGCTCATATTCGCTGCTCACTATAGGGATCACGCTTACCCTAAAACGGATAATGGTCTGGTCAACTGTTCTTTGAGCAAATCCATCCTGTGGTGCATCACGCTCAAATCTATCTATTCCAACTGATCGGTCTTTCACAACAGCTGCCAGCGCCTCTGGAGGAGTGGATTCCTGTCTATGCCATAATTGCAGTTTACCATCTATTCTGAAAAAAAGATCAACTGATGACTTACCACTCGGAATAATATGAACATCGCTGACATTAGTTCTTACAGCCTCGATCAGACAACCCTCAAACAAATTTACCAGACGGCTTTTATTGATTGTTGCATCAAGTTCTTCTTCATTCACCTCGATCTGATTGCTGCTATCCTCATCCATCAGCATTTCACCGGTTTCTTCCAGCAGATCAAGAAATTCATTCTTGCGAGGCGATATCAGATTAATAATATCATTCAATATCGCAAGTGGACAATATATTACTTCATAACGCTTGAACCTGGTCTGTCCGGGTATTTCCAGCACCTGCTTCGTTGTCGGATCCGCTGCCAGTATCTGAAGTATCTCTCTATTCCTCGTTATCACTTTAAATGGTAATATCTTATTATATAATAATTTATTTCTTAATTCCTCAGGTATCTCCTGCAGGATTTCCTTTGTATGCTGTTGTGTCTTCTCATCAACCTGTTCCACCGTTATAGATATTCGCTGAAAAGCATATAATTCTGCTAAGGTTCCATAGATATGGTCATGAGGGATATTAAATTCTGAAAATAATATCCGTGCCAGTTGCTGGGGAGTTCTCTCACCACTTTCTTGTAATCTCTGCTCTGCTTCAGCAAGCAATTGAGGGTCAACCTGATGGCGAACCCTTAATGCATCCATGAGCTTCTGATTACCTTTACTTACCATTAACCAACCCCTGGCATTGGTGGGGAAACTGTTGCGATTTCTGCTGATACCATTGTCAGAAAGGATATTACAATGGCTATGAATAAACCGATGAGCGTGGAGGTATATTCTATGATACTATCCATTTTGTATGTAGTCTCAGCTTCGTAAAAAGAAGCTATCTGCACCGCACTCTGCAAAATATTTCCCGTCTCTGATCCTGAGCGTAATCGCGTTATAACCGTCTTCGGGAAAATCCCTGCAGCTTCCATCGCCGGCACGAATCCCTCGCCTTCCTTAAGCATCTGAGGAATCGTTATCTCCTTGATCTCACGCTCCATATACTTATTTCTGCACGCTTCTGATGACGTTCGGATCGTCTCTATATTATCTGCTGATCCAGCATATATCGTTGCAAATACCCTGAAATATATCTCAATACTTGTCTTATGAATTATTGGTCCCAATACTGGGATTTTAATAATTAATTTATCACGAAATATCATTCCTTTAGGAGTTGCCCACCAGCGCATTATTGCTATAACAGGGATCATGATAGCTAATAATATTATCCACCAGCTCGCTATCAGCCAATCACTCATTTCCAATGTAAACTTTGTTAATGGTGGTAATTCTATACCAAATTTGTCAAACATACTCGCCGTGGAAGGAAATATTTCCATTACATAATAACCCACAGCTCCCAATGTGGCTGCCACGGCAAACATCGGTGATACCAGTGCCTTCTTCAGGTTTTTCTGTATCTCATTATCTCGCTCTATAAATTTATTCGTCGCCTCGAAAATATCTGCCATATTTCCACTCTTAGTTGCCAGTCCCAGCATATAAGCAGGAAATTTACCGAATACATCTATATAGCGCTTAAATACTTCCTTACCCTCTTGACCCTTCTTCAATTGCTGCTCGATCTGCTGTAAACTTTCCTTCAATACTACATTGGATTGCTCCTCGATCAATACTCCCAGTATTTTACCAAAGCTCATCTTGTCCCGCAGCATATTTGCACTTAACTTGATGAACATCTGAACCTCTTGAGAAGATGGTTTAGCTCGCAGGAATTCCATGACCGGTTCGATCCGGAAATTACGATAACCCATCTTCTGAAGTGCCTCTGCCACTTCCATCTTGCTGTAGGCACTTTGAATTCCCTGGATCTTCTTCTTCTTACCAGGTAACTTGATCGAATAGCGGAATTTCAATTTCTGATTTATATCAGTGATCTTTACGTTATTTCTCTTAGCTACTTCATCTATTTGACGCTTGGCGTCCCGCTTACTTTGTCCCAATACAGTTCCCTGTATCAATCTTCCTTGCGGCGTCAATCCTTTAAAGCGAAATTCTTTGATCATCTTCTTTACCTTTTTTTCTCACCTTTTTTTTCAACGCATTTAAAGGGGAATGGCACGCCATTCCCCTTATCAAAGCTAACTAATAAAAAAATAAATATTAGTTATTGATAGTTGTTGATAACGGTGAACTACCTGTGCAGGTAACAGTCAATGTTGCTGAAACTCCACTTGTTCCATTATTTCCAGTTTCTGTTCCTACTCCTACTACTGAAACTATATTAGTTGCAGTAATATCAAGAGTGAAAATACCAGTATCTGTTGTATCAGGATTAGCTCCCCATCCCATAAATCCGTAAAGGGTTGCTTCTGTTCCATCAGTTATGGATGAACCAGCTCCACCTTGACTTGAGGGAGTACGATAATACTGCATTACCTGAGCTCCAAGAGTCTGAAGATCGCCTACGATTGCCTGACGGTTAGAATTCATTGCCTGGGTATTGAACATCTGAATACCTACTGCAACTGCTACTCCAACTATAATTACACTCAATACTATCAACAAGATTTGTTGTGTTCCCATTATATCCTCCTAAGATTTTTTGCCTGGGTCGGCTTTTACAATACATAATTTATATACGCAATTAATGTTCCATGTCATTTTACTTTTTCCGCATAACCCCTCAAAGATTACACTATTTACCTTATTTACCATTTGGTTACGTCATCTGTTTATCACAACTGATTAACCTGGACTTATGCCCGTTATTACCAGTTGTGTCGTATAAATGTGTCGATATTGTCCGATTATGTCACTGTTAAATGACTCTGCTTTGCTACGTGCTAATTCTCTCTGGGGTACATGATTGAAAATATGCATTAATTGGAACCTCGATGTTTTTGAGGATCAATCCCCAGACTCTCTAATTTACGATAGACGCATTGCCGGGCTAAACCACTGTCCCGGGCTGTTATTGTCACATTACCTCGGTTTTTTCGAAGTAAGCTATTAAAATATTTTCTTTCAAAATTCTCTCTGGCAATCTTATATCCATCACCTTCTTCAATACACTCCATTGTATCTATTTCCTGCTGGAAATGATCAGGCAGATTCTCAGGCAATATCTCATCACCATCACACATCACAGCTGCATGTTCAATACTGTTCTTTAATTCCCTGATATTTCCCTCCCATCTATTCTCTTTCAATATTTTCTGAGAATCTTTACTTAAGTGCAGCTTAGGTAGATTATACTTTTCGCACACTTCATGCAAAAAGACTTTTGCCATCATCAAAATATCCTCTTTACGCTCTCTCAGTGAAGGTATATGCAGATTTATCACATTGATCCTAAAAAACAGATCCTTTCTAAAGCTGCCTTTCTCCACTGCTTTGCGCAAGTCTCTATTTGTGGCAAATATCAATCTCACGTCAACACTTATCTCCTTTTCTCCCCCAACATTACGGATCACTCCCCGTTCAATGGCGTTTAATAACTTCACCTGGAATGAGCCTGATGTCTCACTTACCTCATCCAGAAATAAAGTTCCTCTATTGGCTTCCTCAAATAAACCTATCTTATCCTTCACAGCACCCGTGAATGCTCCCCTCTTATGTCCAAAAAGAGAACTCTCCAACAACGTCTCTGTCAATGCTCCGCAATTTATACTCACAAATTTATGTTCACTCCGCTGACTCTTCTCGTGAATGATCTGAGCAAGGAAACTCTTACCTACTCCCGTCTCTCCTGTCAATAAAATTGTTGTCTCAAGTGGTGCTATCTTATTTATTTTACTTAATAAGTGCTGCATCTCCCTGCTAGAGCCAAGTATCTTGCTGCCTGTTTCATCATTTCCCAGTAAGTTATTTAACCTTTTATTTTCCGTCTGCAGCCACTTCTTATGCAATACTCTGCGTATTAATATCGATAGCAGATCCAGGTCAGTAACTGGCTTCATTACCAGCTCTTCGGCCCCGGCTTTCATGGCATCTACTGCTGTGCGCACTGTAGCCTGACCACTGATCACTATGATAGAGATTTCTTCCCATTGCTCCTTGATCTTTTCTATTAACTGTAATCCGTCTATTCCCGGCATCACAAGATCCGTGATAACCAGATGATATTCTCCAGAACTTAGTTTATCTAATGCTTTCTGAGCTGATGATGCCGTTTCCACCTGAAATTCACTGCCTAAATATTCGGCAAATAATTCCAGTGCCGTCAGATCATCATCTACCAGTAAAATCCGGTAATTTCCCGCATTAAACTTCATTTTGCTCCTTTAAAGGTAAAAATATCCTTGCTATGGCTCCAACACCGTCACTATTTTCAAGTGTTATCAATCCCCCAATTCTGCCAATTATATATTGCGCCAGGGAAAGTCCTACGCCATCACTTAATTCTTCTCCTGACCAGTCACTGAAACCCAATTCAAAATATTTCTTCAGCAGTTCTTCCTTTAAGCCGATTCCAGTATCCCGCACACATATCCTCACATAATTTCGATCATTTACTTGCACTATATCAGTGTGAATCACTATTTTCATTATCATCTCTTCCTGAACTGCCAGTATTGCATTCACTAATAACACATCCAGGCAGATCACGATATCTCCATATGCTCCTCTCACCAATGGTAAGTTCTCATCCAATTCAGCAGCAGACTCTATATTATGCTTAAATTCGCTATTAGAACGAAATAATTCCAGCTTATTCAAGATTAGTTTATTGATATTGATATCTGTAAATGGCTCATATTGCACCTCTTCCAGATAACTGCTCAATTCCTGAAGCTCATTATTGATCTCAACACCTGCTACCCTGATTCTTTCCAGTCCTTTCTCATCCGGATATTTATTCTGCAGAATTTGAACATAACCCATGATTATATTCAATGGTCCTGCAGTATTATGCATAAATCCTTCCAGATCCCTGCCCAGGCTCGCTAAGCGCTGATATCTTAAAAGCTCCATGTTAATATCTATCTGCATCAATCTTCCTCTTTATTTAATACTGATTTTATCTCTTTAAGCATGTCACTCGGTATTACCGGCTTCACTAATATTTTGCTTACTCCCAGTGCTTCTGCTTTCTCTTTAAATGCCGGTTTTTTAAATCCACTGTATAATATCACCGGCAGTAACGGGTTAATATCACGCACATGCCTAACTATTTCCAATCCATCCATCCCCGGCAGTGACACATCACTTACCAGAATATCCCAGTTACCGGGATTTGCCCTCATCGCTTCCAGGGCAGATTCCCCTTCTCCAAAACTGCTAACTTCCATATCATTGCTTTCCAGGTAAAATTCAAATAATTCCACAAGTGCCTCTTCATCATCTATGAACATTACCCGGATTTGCTCCCTCTTTTCTTCTTCCACCTGGGTTGTCACCAATCCCTCATCGTCTTTCTCAGCACCCGGTACATATTTCGGCAGCCATATTGTAAATTTCGTCCCTTCTCCCCTCTCACTTTCCACCTCTATTCTGCCTTCCAGCCCTTCGATAATTCCCTTCACGATTGCCAGACCCAATCCTGTCCCTTCTCCCTTGGGTTTCGTGGTAAAATAAGGATCAAACATCTTCTTTATCACTTTCACTGGAATGCCGTCACCTGTATCTTCTATTTCCAAACGTACATATTCTTCTTCATCCATCAGCCTGATAAATAATTTTCCCCCGCTATCTCTCATCTCATAGCTGGCATTTGTGCACAGATTCATCACCACCTGCTCTATCTGGTCTGAATTGCCATAAATATAACTCTCAGAATCCAGTTGCTTCTCGATTGTGATTGATGATGGTATTGCTGCTCTCAGTAGATCAAGGTGCTCATGTAATAATTCATCCATCCGAAATGCCCGTTTATGGCTTTCATGCTGCCTGCTGATCGTTAATATATGCGTTACCAGATTCTTCGCTCGCTGAGCTGCGGCATTGATCCGGTCAAATTTATGCCATAGGTCACTGTCATTAGGCAATTGCTCGCCTATCACGGAAGCATAACCCATGATTATATTCAAAATATTATTAAAGTCATGGGCAATTCCACCTGCCAGTGTCCCTATCGCTTCCATCTTCTGATGCTGGAATAATTGCCGTTCAAGTTCCTTATGTTCCGTTACGTCAAGCAGTGTCCCCTCGATTGAGACTAACTCATCTTCCACCCGGGAGGCCTCTATCTGAACGTTCACTTCCCGCTCATTACCTTTGGCTGTTATCACCCTGAATTCCAAATACATATGCTGTTTCTGCCTCTTCTCAAGCTCTTCCAGTTTCCAGTTTATCTGCTCACGGTCTTCCGGATGTACGTAATCCAGATAATTCACCAGCTTAGGTTTATCTATCTCATCTATTTCTAGAATTTTGTAAAGCTCTTGTGATATCTGCATACTTTGATCACTGAATATATATAGCCAGCTTCCAATATGAGCTATCTCCTGTGCCCTGGTCAAACTTGTTTCGCTGATCCGTAATTCACGCTCTGTTGCCTTCAATTCCGTGGTATCTATCAAGATCCCGGTGATTATCTCAACGCCATCTTCTGTTACTACTCTACTTGTCCGTTCCTCCAGCCAGATTATCCGGCCATCACGTCTATTTATTCTGTACCATAAATTTAGTATTGTATCTTTACCGGTTTCCACCCATTTCTGGTATTTCTCTCTTATAAATGGCTTGTCACTACTATGTACTAACTGCTCATAAAAAAACTTACCTTTGCTCAATTCGGAGGCACTCCAGCCTGTAAAATGGCTTACATTCTCTGTGAAAAACCATTCCTCTCCTCGACGCTCATATAGCACTATGCTGCTCTCTGAATTAAATACTGCTTCCAGATGCCTCTCCAGGCGATCCCGTGCCAGCTGGTTCTGCTTCTGCTTTGTGATATCTTCCAGTAATACCAGGTATTGTTCCTTATGTGTACGGGAATATATTTTTAATCCTTTGATGCCCAGCCAGTAACTGCGGTCACCGGATTCCTGCCGCATTTCTTCGTTCAAGGGCTCATTCTTAAGGACTATTTCCCGATAAACATTCCCGCTTGACTCTGCCTGGAAAAATCCTAATTCACTGATATTATGCTTCTTTGCTATTTCATCTGTTCCGCTCAGCTCCTTGAACCGCTCGTTATAAACCAGGATTTCTCCCTCATGATCCAAGAGCAGTATTCCCAGCGTAAGCCCGTCAAGCGTATTGCAGAATTCCTCCTTCAAATGCTGAAAGGCGGAATTCTGGGAATTCAATTCCAGACTGATCCTCACCATTTTCCCTAATAACCTTTGAACTATATAGGTAAGCATCAGGCCACCTAATATCAAAAGATGATAAAATAACAGGTTCAATATCCACCGGTCATCAAAATTTACATGATTGATAAGCATCATCAATATCATAAATATACTCAATAGTATTGATAATGCCAAAGCTGTGGAAAAATCCTTTCCCGGAGCAAAATAATAGAGCACAGTTAATAAAACAGCTTCAAATAAATATACCTGCTGAACTCCTTCCGGAGAGATTAAGGCAAAATGAAGTAAGGCAACTATAAAACTCAGGGTTATACCAAAATGAAGCCGGCTCTCTGATAGCCGGAATTGAAATACGCGACTCATCTCAAATAAAATATATAATAATATCCCTGGCAAATAATGCGTTAACATCCCCCCGATTGTGTTCCAGGGCATAAATATGCTGTCATAAGTGCACATCAGGATAAATAATATAGATGTTATCCGGATAAATAATATCATGATCGGTGTGAAATAACTGCTCCCGGAAAAGAATAATTCTTCCTTAGGCGAAAAACCGAACTCCCTCAGTTTATTACCATACAATTCTTCTCGTTCAGCTTGTGGTGGCTTATCGTTCTTCGTCATTTTTCCCCGCTTTGCCGGAGTTTTTTATCTTGAACAAGCCAATTATTTAACTGTCACATTTTTATGGCACTTTTTTCTCAATCTTCTGATCAAGAAATAAATGCTGTAACTGCAAAATTACATAAATAAAAAGCTTACAAGACTTTTTCTTAACCTCCAACACCTGACTTTAATTACCCAACTACAATTAAATTAATACTTTAGCCTATGCACCTTATTACTGATAGCCCCGTTATTGTTTTCCTTCTCCATATGAAACAAATTTACTATATATATTCACTTTCTGTCAATCAATTATCTCTTCTGAATATCTCTTTATTCTGATTAAATACATTAATTGTATAAACCTGCCAACCTAATTTAAACGAACGATTCCATC
>Ga0075120_10003002_pt1 | contig 11817 bp, 9 predicted proteins | sample AntAceMetag02UKL_FD_69792 | JGI IMG/M metagenome (GOLD analysis project Ga0075120, IMG submission 69792) | Saline lake microbial communities from Ace Lake, Antarctica - Antarctic Ace Lake Metagenome 02UKL | ecosystem: Environmental > Aquatic > Non-marine Saline and Alkaline > Saline | place... | reverse complement strand
TTTAACATATCAAGCGTATGAAAATAATAATGAAAACAAAAAAACTTATATGGAGGTAGCATGAAAAAATTAACTATTTTACTTATAGCGATGTTTATCGCGTCCTTTTGTTATGGACAGAATGCATGGCTTAATGAACTTCACTATGATAATACAGGTAATGACGTAGGTGAATTTCTTGAAATCGTAATAGAAAATCCTGGATCTTATACTCTTAGTGGTTTTACAGTTAGTCTTTATAACGGTAATAACGGCGGAGTTTATGGTTCTGAAACACTGGATAATTTTACAGTTGGAAATACAAGTGGCAATTATACTTTCTACACTTGGCTTCATGAAGGTATTCAGAATGGTGCACCGGATGGTTTGTCTTTAGATTATCAGGGAACAGTAATTCAATTTCTTTCTTATGAAGGCACTCTGATCGCAACTGATGGACCAGCTATTGATATGACATCTACAGATATAGGTGTTTCTGAATCTAGTTCAACACAAATCGGCGAATCTCTCCAGTTATCCGGAGCAGGGACCCAGTATTCTGAATTTTTCTGGCTGGAACCTGCACCCGAAACTCCCGGGGCGCTTAATAATAGCCAGTCCTTTGGCGCAGCCACTGCGGTTATTATTAAAGCATATGCAATAGGAACCGAAGATATGGATGTATTTTATTCCATGCCTATGACATCTGTTTCCATTGGTGATTACGAACTGACGGGTACTGCAACGATTACCTTTACCGGTGCCACAATAGACGGGACAGACCCTAACCTTGTCCATCTTACCAATGCTTCAGAGAGCATGATCGGTGATTTGACACTTGATACGATAACTGACGCAGCAAACACAACTGATTATGAATTTTATGCCGGAGTCACTCCCATCGCATTGACAAATACATTATACCCCAGTGATGGGCATATTGATAATGGCATTCTGGCAACCTTTGATGCAACAGTTACTGCAAACGATGATTATAGTGATGTGTGGCTCAGCGATTTCGAGGGCGCATACAACGGTGCAATGATTTTTGATTTTAATTTTATCAATGAGGTGGCTGTAGACGATCAGGTACTCTTTGTTGCAGAGCGAGATGAATATCTTAATCAAACCGAACTTGTTAATCCCGTAATTCTCGATTCATACAGCGGGTTTGCTGTTTCCCCAACTGTTATTGATGGATCTGATATCGATCAGACAATTCCTGCAAATACAAATCCAGCAGAACAGTGGGAAGGACAACTGGTGGTAGTTGAAAATGTCGCTGTAGCAGCTATTGTTGAAACCGATCTTTACATTGGTTCAGACGATAGTTGGGTAACCAGTTTTGTTATTGGCGATAAGGTAGATTATCAATATGCATCTACCGGTACTGCCCTCGATGCAGCAGTTGCGTCCGGGAATCCAGTTGACATCATTGGAATAGTTGACTGGAGAAATGATGACGTCTACTATCGAATAAATCCACGTTCCGGAGATGACATCACTCCAAGCGGCGGTGAACCAGGCGTCATTAAGGCATGGGCTCTTGGTGTTGATGAGATGGATGTTCTCTATGATCTTGATATGACCAGCGCTTCACCAAGCAGTTATTACCTGACCGGAACAGTTACTATTACCTTTAGCACACTCGATATAGATGGAGATTATCCCCGTATTGTCCACCTTTCCGGTTCTTCGCAGGACATGATCGGCGATCTCATACTTGATAATATTTATGATTCAAATAGCGATACAGATTATGACTTCTATGCAGGCATCACACCAATCGCGCTGACCAATACAAATAATCCCAGCGAAGGGCATATCCTGAATGACAGGATTGCTACCTTCTCTGCGACTGTCACTGCAAACGATTCGTACAGTGATGTGTGGGTGAGTGACGATACTGGTGCATATAATGGCGTTCTTGTTTTTGATTATGATTTTGTGGATTCCGTGTCTGTGACTGATGATGTACTTTTCTATGCAACACGTGACGAGTACAACAATAAAACTGAACTCGTAGATCCGGTACTCTTATATTCTGAAGGTGGTGAAGAGGTTATTCCCACTGTTATCACTGGACTCAACATTGACTGGACAATTCCTGCAAATACCGATCCTGCGGAAATATGGGAAGGTCAGCTTGTTCAGATTGAAAATGTTATAGTCGCAGTTTCTGTCAAAACCGACCTTTACATTGGCTCGGATGACGGTTTGACTACGACCTTTGTGATAGGTGATGCCGTTGATTATACTTATGCTGTTACCGGAACCCTTCTTGATTCCGCAGTCGCATCCGGCGACCCGTATGATATTATCGGTGTGGTAGATTGGAATTATGACGATGTTTATTACCGTATCAATCCTCGCGACGCAGGTGATGTTATTTCGAATGTCTCTGTTGATCCTACTCCCGGCAACGAACTCGTTATCCAGAACAGTCCAAATCCATTCGGCGGCACAACCACAATTTCCTTCTCGCTTCCGCATAATGTCGTCGGAGAGATCAATATCTACAACATTCACGGACAGCTTGTAAAAACTCTTATTCCTGAAGATCAATCTGCAACCTGGAACGGGATGGATGCTGGTGGCAAAGTTGTGGCAAACGGCATATATTTCTATACTCTTGATACAGGCAAGGAAATTATCGCAAAGAAAATGATATTGATGAAATAAAAAATTTCCCAATATGAAAATATAAGGCGCACTTCGGTGCGTCTTTTTTTTTACCATCAGTTTTACTAACAGGGATACCCCCAAAAATTATAAAGTGATATTCTGGGAGTATTATGAATAAAGGGTTTGCAGAATTTTTGGGGTGGAAAATTACTTTTGGAAAAGTTATTAATTTTAATCATAGTGATAAGTCAATTATTACTTTCAACCGAAGCTAGACATGCGAATAGCATATATTGCAATAATATATCGCATCTATGGCGCTCTGCGGCATTTATTCACTTACCGGAAGCTTACGCATCCGGTTATAAATATTCAACACCTATGGTGTAGAATTATATGAATGCAAGATTGAATTTAAAGTTCCGATAGGAACGATATGTTTGTAACGGTGAGTGTCAGCTCTCCGAACCAGGAACCAATAATGATATTAGCACTATAGGTGCGGAATGTAAATTTCTTTATATCCGCATAAGTATATATCATAATCTTATCAAAAAGCGTCATGTATCTGAAAAATTTTGGGGGTATGCATAATCAGTTTTACTAATTCTTGACAGCAATATGAAATATTCCATTAAAAATGGAAACAACTTGGAGGTTGTATGAAAAAAAGCGCGATTCTTACGATTTTGTTTTGCGCAATATTCACTATTGCGTTATATGCCGAGTGGTCTTCCGACCCATCTATAAACACCGTTGTGTGTAACCTTCCAGGAGAAGATGCCATTCCCAAAGTAGTTGCCGGACCGACTGGTGATATCTACTTCGGATATTTTTCGAGCGCAGAAGGTAACTATAATGTGAGACTGCAGAGATATGATTCTGCAGGGAATCCGCAATGGGCAGCCAATGGCATACTCATCAGTAATCACACAGCGATGTCCTGGCTCACGGACTGGGATATGACGGTTGATCAGGACAATTATGCGATCCTTACTTTCCAGGATATTCGGAATGCAGGCAATAATAATATCTATGCATATCGTATTTCTCCGGAAGGCACCTTTATGTGGGGATTGGATGGACTGGAACTTTCAAATTCTCCCGATTTTGACGCGGCTCCAAAAGTCACAGTCACCAGCGCCGGAAATGCTGTTATTGCCTGGAGTTCTGAGGCTGTAAGCCGCCTACAGAAGATAAGCCCGGGAGGAACGCTTCTATGGGGTGCAACAGGAATCACAATTTCCGGACCAAATACCTATTCGTGGCCCCAACCTTTTGCGGTAGAAAATGATAATGTTATCGTAAAATACTATGACGATTCGGGTCCTGCCTGGGCTCCAACACGTCACGTTTATGCACAGAAATATAATGCGAATGGAAACGCTGTCTGGGCTCAGCCATGTGCGATATCCACTGCCGGTGCTATTACTGCATGGACGCAGATTCTTCCAATCGTACCCGATGAGAATTATGGTTTTTTCATCGGCTGGTATGATGATAGAGATAGCAACATGAATGCTGATATTTATGTGCAGCATGTTGATTCCAGTGGCACATGTCTTTTTACCACGAATGGCGTTATCGCATCCACAAATTATGGAAATGAGCATTACTATCCTAAACTCGCCTATCTTGAGGGCACCCAACTACTCTATGTTTATTGGAACGAAATGGATGGCGATCAGAATTATCGGGGGATCTATGGACAGAAATTCGATATGGCTGGTACGAGAAAGTGGGAAGACGCAGGAAAGATGATCATTTCTCTTGCCCTCACAGATATCTATCCCTTCGGTGCGGGGCATACAGACACCGATGTCATCGTTTTCTATACTGAAGGACTGAATGACGACTATGTGAAAGCTGTGGCTCTCGATTCTGATGGCGATTTCATCTGGACTGGTGATGTAGTCACAATGTGCTCCATAAGTTCCTCTAAAGTACATCCTGAAGCATGCGCGTTAACTGGTTCGCAATGGATTGTTGCATGGGAAGATGAGCGCAGCGGCAGAGATATATATGCACAAAACATAAATACCGATGGAACGCTTGGATATATCCCGGTAGCTGTCGAACCACAATATTCGGAAGATGCATTTCTACTTACCGCTATACCCAATCCCTTCTCAACCACAACTACCATATCATTCAATCTAACCACAGAGAGCACAGAGAACACAGAGATAAAAATCTATAATGTAAAAGGGCAATTAGTAAGAGAATTCAAAATTCAAAATTTAAAATTAAAAATTAATGAGGCGGTTTGGGATGGAAAGGATGAAAAGGGGAAAGAAGTGAAGAGCGGTGTGTATTTTTGTACTTTCCAAAATGTTGAGAAACATGCAGTAAAAAAATTGGCGCTTTTGAGGTAAAGATTGAAAATTAAATTTGACAAAAAATAATTATGCTTTTTCTTTTCGTTCAAGGTTTATTATGAAAAATAAAAATGAATTCGGGATTGTATTAAGATACACTATTGTCTTACCCCCCCCCCTCTCTGCCATAACTTGCATATCTTAAGGTGTTTATGAAAACAATCGGACAAATTATAAACAAAGATACATACAATACAATTCACAAAATTTTATATGCAAAAATAAATTCACTTAACATACGCCTGTCTGCTTTGTTTACCTAAGCAGGCAGGCGATCATATTTATACTCATATTGGAATTGATTATGAATATGAAGTTGCATGGAAATTACTTCTTATATATAACTAACTCCCTGATATAAGAAGGACATGTATGGGAGTAAATAAAGAAAAAAAACATAAAAGATAATATACGAGGAGTTATAAAATGAAAAAGAAAATAGCATTGAGTGTAATTTTGATTACACTTCTGACAACTACATTAGCAATTATAATAGTAGGTTGTACGAATAAGAAAATTACTGATAACAGCAGTTTGATCGATCAATATAAGGAAGTTGGCGTAAGACATAATGCTGCCCTAGATTATGTATTACAGGATTTAAAGTGTTTACAAAATGAAAATAAAGTAATTAACAAAGAGAAATTGGTAGATTATTGTAATGGTTCCATTAACGAATATTGGGAAAGGAATATTGAAAATTATAATATTCTAACTGATAATTACGACATGAATATTAAGCATCTTTTGAAGATTCTATCTCATACTACGAAGAATTCATATTTGGACTCAATTATTGCGAATTCAGGTTTATCCGATAAACAAGAAGAATATTTATATAGGATTTCTGATCTTGTTGATATATTTACTGAATTAACTCAATTACAAGAATCATTGGGTTTGATTGATTCTGAAGTTATAGATGATTTGGATCTTACTGATGATGAAAGAGGTCTAATACTCGCGGCTACATCTGTAGCGGAATCTTCTTTTGAATACTGGGATGAAAATTTTTATAATTGGCTCTCAGTATCGTGTGATTTATTGGGTGTCGATATTGATACTATAGAAGATCCCGAGGGGTTATCTGAAGAAATATGGAAAACCGATTTGGGCGGAACAATCGGAGGTGCCGCAGTTTTTGTCTGGATTCCCCCCGTTGGTTGGGTTCTTGGTGGTGTAGCTGGCGGAACAGCGGCTTCATTAGCTGAAGGAATAGTACAAATACTTAATATATTATTTTAGTAATATTAGAAATAAAAGTAATGAATATCGTTAATATTATTATGTCAGGAGATGTTATATGATTTTAGAAAAATTAAGGACCAATATGATCAATAATTGGGTGCTGTTTTTTTTAATATCCCTTGTTCTTCTTTGGATATCTTTTATGACCATAGGTAACCTTACGATGTTAGCTCTTCGAGCAAACGCACTTATGCCGTGGTGGAAAGCGATTATTTCTAGCTTCTTAGCTTCAGCTTTTGTCACAGTATATGTATTTAAGATAAAAAAGAAAAAATCATAATTCACTTTAAATTCTATTCTGTATGATTTTGTAGAACTTAATAAACTTTACAAAATTTCGACCTCGCAGCAATGACAGTGCGAGGTTTTTTTATATGAAGAAAGCAGTTTTTAGTTTTGTTCTCTTACTTGTTCTCGCATCGTTTCTGTGTGCAGATTATTACGACGGCACCGAAGGATTATACGGGGATGAGCTCAAAGCGGCTCTCTACAATATCATAAAAGGTCATACCGAATATACTTATGCAGATCTTCGCGATGATATTCTTATCAATACGGATGAAGATCCAGATAATGCGAATAATGTCATTCTAGTTTATACCGGACGCTCACAAAGAAAGGATTCCTTCGGCGGCTTGCTTGGCGAGTGGAACCGCGAACATGTATGGGCAAAATCACATGGAGATTTTGGCACAACACCACCTTGTGGAACGGATGCCCACCATATACGCCCAAGTGATGTTGGGGTGAATTCAATTCGCGGGAATAAGGATTTTGATTACGGCGGAAATGCGGTGTATGGATATTATGGAGATTATGCAGGCAATACGGACAGCGATTCCTTCGAGCCGCGCGATGAGGTAAAGGGCGATATTGCACGCATGATAATGTACATGGCAGTTCGCTATGAAGGTGAGAATGGCGAGCCCGACCTGGAGATGGTTGATTATATTCCCTCATCACCGAGTGGACAACCATATCACGCAAAAGAGAGCACGCTTATCCAGTGGCATCTCGATGATGCGGTTGATTCTTTTGAAATTACAAGAAATGAGAAGATTTATACAAACTGGCAGCACAACCGCAATCCCTTTATAGATCATCCTGAATTTGTAGAAAGGATATGGTGCTACGGTATTGATGACCCGAATCCTACGATTTCCTTACTAGAAGCATTTCCCAACCCCTTATCATCCTCAACTACTATTTTCTTCAATATAACCACAGAGAGCACAGAGAACACAGAGATAAGAATCTATAATATAAAGGGACAACTTATTAGAACCATTACCTCGTTCCCAAACCCCCGTTTGGGAACGCATGAAGCTGTTTGGGATGGGAAGGATGAAAGCGAGAAAGAAGTGAAAAGCGGTGTATATTTTTGTGTTGTGAAGACAAAAAATGAGCAGGCAGTTAAGAATGTCATAATTCTAAGATAGAAAAGATCATATATACAAAAAGGGCGAAATCGTAATGACTTCGCCCTAAATTTATTTGGAAATATTTCTATTTAAGTAAGATCAATTTCTTGATTTCAGATTGATAGGAATCAGTTTCAAGTCTGTAGAAGTACACACCATTTGGAATTTCTTGTCCGTTGTTGTCTTTGCCGTTCCATATAAAAGTGTTTTCACCAACCTCAGGATTATCGATTTTGTATGATGCGACGAGCTGTCCAAGAAGGTTATACACTTTAAGCTGAGGATTCTGAACCTGAGTGTTGGGCAAGCCAAATGAAATACTGGTTTGGTTTGCAACAGGGTTCGGAAAATTCTGTGTAATGAAGTACTTATGTAATTGCGGATCGCTTCCTACTCCAGTTATCTGAGAGCAGTCAACAAAACCGGTTCTTGCAAGGTTGTAGCGGTAAATTCCGCATAGAAGATTTCCATCTCCATAAGGTGTTTTATAGTCGATGATCCACATTCCTGCGTTTGTTCCGACGGCGATATCATAATCTCCGTCATTATCCACGTCTGCGATCTGCGGTGAAGATTTTATATCGTAGTCAAAATAGATTGGGAATTCAGGGGTTGCACTACTGGTCATGTCAATGCTATAGAGATATTTATTATTACAACCAAAAATTATGTCGTAAATGCCGTTTCCGTCGAGATCCGCAACTGCGGGTGTGGACTCTATGCCGGACGGCACATCATATGGGAAAGCACCAATGTTATTGCCATTCCAGTCGATAACATAAAGTTTATTGCTGAGCGTTCCTATGATGATGACAAGGTCATCAATCACATTGGAATTGTTAGGATTGATCACAACCGGTGAGGTGCGGATATCACCCGAAAGCGGATATTCATCCTGAATAGAACCATCAGCGGCTAAGATTGTGAGTGTTCCGTCAGCAGTTCCGATGACAATCCATAGATCATCATTAAATTTTACAATAGTTGGAGAGCCATGTGGGGCAGCGGAAAGAGTTGTTGACCACAAGGTAGAACCGGAAGCGTCAATGCAATAGAGCACTCCATCATTACAGGGTACAAGAATTTCTTTTGAGCCATCCCCATCGAGATCTGCAACTGCCACACCTACTGAGCTGTACATGAAGTTGGGAAGTGCGACAGGGAAATTCGGATATATTGTACCTGTTTGATCAATGACGTAGAGATTTCTTGTAATCGTTTGAACAATGATTTCCTTAACACCGTCATCAGTAAGGTCGGTAATGACAGGAGTGCAGAGCATGTTGTTGTCTGTCGTATATTCGAAAAGTATGCTTCCATTGGGATTGAGAGCAACTAGTTTATTTGCACGTGAAGCAGCAACGATCTCAAGCTCATCATCTCCATCAAGATTTGCCAGAGCGACCGAGCCATATATCTGGTTGGTCGTGTTATAGGGGAAGCCGCCGAGCTCTGTTCCGCTCATATTGTAGAGATGAACTTCACCATTCTTATCTCCGCATGCAAGTTCGAGGTCATTATCTGCATTATCGAGGTCCGCAATTGCAGGTGAGCCGGGCACACCATTTGTTATCAATACGGGCCAGCCGGCAAGATTGAGTGTAACTTCGATATCAAGATTAATATCTGCGTAATAATCTGTATTACTGGTTACATGCAAGATGAAAGGAATCATGCATACACCGATGCCATCATCGAATTCTACTTCAAAGGGATCGAGGATATTGAGTTGTGATGATCCTGCAGGGATATTGTTGTATGTGCCTGTAGGATCGGTAACGGTAGCGCGGGGATCAGTGCATTCAAGGGTTGCGACGACTGTTGTTGCAGTAGAAAAACTTTGTCTATTGGTGAGACGTACGCGCAACTGGGCAGTCTCGCCCGGGTTTACCTGACCATCTCCATCACCGGATACTTCGGAAACAAACATCTCATCATACTCAAGAAATGGGTAGATGCCACCCTGAATATTCATAACAGCGTTATCCACCACAGTAAATCCTGCGGGCATACCACCCGGGAGACTATACCAGCCATTATAGGATCCTCCCCATCCAAGATTCAAATGGTATATATCTTCGCCAGTGTTATATCCATCTACGTTGATAGCGTGTCCACCAGCACCGGTAATGCCGATTTCACAAGGTTTTGCATCCATCATATCCTGCTGCATCTGCGAATAGAAATTCGGATGTGACGAGTAATAATGTGCTGCAGTGTCGAACCCAAATTTGTTCAGAAGGGCGCTCTCAACATCAGAGCAATAAGCACCCGAAGCGTTTGCAGAATATTTCATATGAACAGCAAAACCGCATGCAACTGAGAGAACTGCTTTCATTTCATTATTAAGAGGTGTATTGGTTACATAATAAGTGCGAAGTATGTCGAGAAGAAGATTTAATTCAGGAAAAGATGGGAAATCTCGTATGGAATAATCATTATCTATGTATATATACGGAGTAGTGTAATTGGAGACATAATCATCTAAATCATCAAAATAAAGATCATTGATATATCTGTGGTAGTCAACGATCATTGCCATTGCTGTTGCGACACAACCTGTCACACATCTTCCTCCATATTGAGGATCGAGCGGGCAGTACATGTTCCACGGATAACCCTGATCATACGTCTGTTCTATCCAGCCACCGGTCGTTGTTGTTCCAGCCGGAGGATAGATGTCCCTTCCTTTGGTCCGGGCGATAAAGTAGCCAGTATCATTATTTTCATACTTTTTCCAAAGAAGATTGTTTTGAGCAATTACATCAGACGATGTGTATGGAATTGCTTCATTACGAAGTGTGAGATCGAGCTGTACATAATGATTCCCGATCGTCCATTCACCTTCTTCTACTTCCGGGAAATTATTAAGAAAGGAATAACCCAGGACGGGCACGATATCTGTATCTGTGGTTATTATAATAAAGCCCTGTGGATCGAGATGATACACGTAGGCAAGGATCGAATCATCGTTTCCTTTTAGTTCGTAAAAATCCTTAATAATAAAGTCGTTTTTATCTTCAATTTGCAATTTCAGTTTAGCGGTCTGTTCAGCCTGCTGAAATGAAACCGGTACCGCAGAAAGAGTAACTGCAAAGAGTACGAGAAATACACTCAATAAAAAAATTATCTTTTTCATTGTAGGCCTCCATTGTTTTATATAAAATAAGTTTACAGGGGCATTTGTGTCAAACTTTTTGGGCTGACTTGCTTCGTGTTTGTCACGCCGTTTGATTTTTTACAAGCAGCTTATAGTAATTCTGCATGTCGGATTTTCCAATATTGCCCTTGGGAATTTCTGTGATCTCACACTCAAGGATGAAACCGTAGAGAGTGACTTTTATAATATCACCCGCGTGGACTTTTTTCGAAGGTTTCACTTCCGAGCCGTTTAGAAGGACAAGCCCTTTATCACATGCTTTTTTTGCAATAGAGCGGTGCTTGACTATGCGGAGTTTGTCCATTAATATATCTATTCTCATGCTTATTTTACCGTAAGTGTATCTGCAAGCTGATAGCCGTTTGCGATCAGTCCGCCAAAATGAAAAATCGAAATATTGTCAAAACCGGCTGCTTTGGCAAGACGTATTTTTGATTGGATATCTTTCGACCTATAGCATTTCTGCTCGTCCCAGGCGCGTAGAGATATGGCAATTTTAGGAGAATTAACCTTGCTGAAATTTTTCTCCAGCAAATCCTCGAACGAAGAATCGGATTTTGTGTACATCATAAGGTGAATATGATCGAGTTCTTTGAACTGAAGCCATTTTTCCCAATCCTGATAAAAAAGGTATTTTGCTTCGTGGTTATCGGGTTTGGCAGTGACAGCAAAATCGACATCGGGTTTGAGAAATTTTATTTTTTCGCCTGTTTCCCGAATAAAATCCGAGATCACCCGCTGCTTCCATTCAGTATAATTGTTGATGTAATTGTTTTCTGAAACATCCTCGATGAAGTGCTCAAGAGCAAGAGAATTGTAGGTATATTCACCACCGGGATAACGGATATAATCAAGGATTATACCATCAATGCCATAATTTGCAACCACATCGAGAATTATATCCTGTGTGTAGCGCTGCACTTCGGGAATTCCCGGATCGAGGTATGCGCCCTCACCCCCATTGTGACTTATCATCGGATCATCACTGCTGGTTCTGCAAATCCAT
>Ga0075120_10002997_pt1 | contig 11826 bp, 11 predicted proteins | sample AntAceMetag02UKL_FD_69792 | JGI IMG/M metagenome (GOLD analysis project Ga0075120, IMG submission 69792) | Saline lake microbial communities from Ace Lake, Antarctica - Antarctic Ace Lake Metagenome 02UKL | ecosystem: Environmental > Aquatic > Non-marine Saline and Alkaline > Saline | place... | reverse complement strand
TTCAGCGCACCGGTTGGTGAAGTGCAAGGCCCTGTCAAAACCCAGTTTGGCTTTCATCTCGTTGAAGTCACGATGCGGAACGACTAGTCGTTGGGTCAAAAGTCTAAGGTCTGAAGGTCGAAGGTCGGGAAACTGACTTTCGACCTTTGACTTTTTGACCTTGGACTATCCTCCCGCTCTCTTGACGGTATATCCGCGCTTTGTCAGCTCTTCGACGAGCAGATCGCGCAGGTCGCCCTGAATTTCAATGACGCCGTTTTTAACGGTGCCGCCGGTTCCGCATTTCTGCTTCAACTCTTTGGCAATCTGCTTGAGCCCTTCCGGGTGAGTGGGGATGCCGGTGATGATGGTGACCCCGGCTCCTTTGCGGCCCTTCGTTTCGCGCCCGACCCGAACTACGCCGTCATTCTTTTCCTTCGGTTGATGCTTTTGCTTCTTGGCCCGTTTAGGCGGAAGCTTGGTCTTCGGTGTGGATTGGCTCCATTCCGGAGTTAGTTCAAAATTACTTAGGTCGATGTTCATCGCAAAAGCGTGCCACGCGCTGTGTTGCGTTTCAATGACTTTCCGAGCCCGGAACATTTCTACAGTGCAAGCATGTACTTGACAGAAACTGTCATAATATGACAGTTTCTTCCCATGAAGTTGTTGACAGAGCTTGTTCTGGCGCGGTGCGGGAAGTTATTTTTTTCTCGTAGCGAATTGGCGTTGTGGGTGGAGGGGAGTGCTAATCGGCGCGACGCTTTACTTAAGCGAGCGATGGCAGTTGGGGAAATTATCCGAATTCGGCGCGGACTCTACATGCTGGCACCTCCGGTTCAGCGGAAAACTCCCAACCCGCTTGAGCTGGCGCAACATGTGTATGGGCCGAGCTATATTGGTTTGGAGTCGGCTTTATCATTTCATGGATGGATTCCAGAGGCGGTTTACGCAGTTGCAAGCGTTTCGCTGAATCGTTCGCGGGTCTTTGACACGCCGGTTGGACGATTCGATTTTGTGCGAGTGCCCCAGTCCTATTTCTTTTCTGGAGTGGAGCGTCATGAGTTGTCGGGAGGCAACGGGTCTATTTTGGTTTCCAGCCCGCTTAAGGCACTGTCGGATATTGTCTATATTCAAAATTTGGATGCTCCTCTTAGGGGATTGCTCTCCAGTTTGCGGATTGAGGTTGAGCTGAAAGGGTCGGTGTCGATGGAATCGGTTAATGAGTTGATCGGAAACTATTCCAGTCGGCGCGTTAAATGTTTTCTGGAGCAGGTTCGAAAGGAGATTGCATCATGACGGTTGGAATGGTTCAGCAACGGTTGAGTTCGTATGCCTGTAAAACCCCGCTGGAGGAGGAGCATGCGATCCGAGAAATCACTCAGGAGATTGTGTTGGCCGCATTGGGACGTACTGATTTCTTTCAGAAGGCGGCGTTTCACGGCGGAACCTGTTTGCGGATTTTTCATCAGCTGAACCGGTTTTCGGAGGATTTAGATTTCGCCCTGCTTGAGCCGGATTCGACTTTTTTACTGGAACCCTATTTACACTCGGTGTGCGACGAGCTTTCCGCCTACGGCTATGCGTTTGAAATTCAAGGTCGCCCTCAAGCTGAATCGGCGGTGCAGAAAGCCTTTCTGAAAGATGATTCCCTTGGGCAGCTCCTGACGCTGGATTATCGCCCCGTAAGCGGTCCAATGCGAAAAATCCGAGTGAAGCTTGAGGTGGACACCCGTCCCCCCGCCAACGCCGGATTTGAAATCAGCTATCTGGATTTTCCATTTGTTTCATCGGTTGCAGCATTTGATTTGCCGAGTTTGTTTGCCGGGAAGTTGCATGCCTTGCTTTGCCGGGAATATGTGAAGGGGCGCGACTGGTATGATTTCATCTGGTACATCGCGCAGCGGGTTCCTCCTAATTATGAATTGTTAACCGCCGCACTCGAACAGACTGGGCATCGTGCCAACGGGGCGATAATCAACCGGGAGCAATGCCTCGAATGGCTTGTGGAAAAGATTGAGAGCATTGATTGGCAACGGGCTCGCGCGGATGTTGAGCGTTTTGTAAAGCCTCACGAGCGTCCCTCTTTAGACGTGTGGGGTAACGATCTCTTCTTGGCGCAGTGCCGTAAGCTGGCCTCCAGGTAGAGCACCCCGAAATTTCGGGGTGCTGATGAACGTCGCGACCCCGATTGTTCGGGGAGCGGGACGCTCGTGCTACTTTTCGTTTTCATCGGCAGGTATGTCGGCAGGTTCAGAGCGGTACAAATTTGAAGTTCAACTCCAAATCAGCGCACGATGCGGCTCATGAAGTTTCTGTTTTTTGAAAACAGACTTGCGCATGTTTGAAATTGTTCTGTTTGGTTTCAAATCAAACGGCATCAACCCAAATGGCATAATGTGAACCCGTTTCACCTTTTCGTATGTGAAAAAACGCCAGGGGTTCGTTCAGTTTTAGTTCTGGTTAAATCGGAGGGTTGTCATTAGCGTTTGGCTTGAGAGTGAGATATGAAACAGACCATCTATATAGAATCATCAGTTGTCAGCTATTTTACGGCTCGACCATCGAAGAATGTCGTTATGGCTGGCCATCAGGCAACGACCCGCGATTTTTGGGATCGCTTGCCTAAATACGAAATCTATATTTCAGAGCTTGTGTTGCTGGAGGTTGGCCGAGGAGACGAGTCTGCGGCGGCTGCTCGGCTTGAGGCGATTAATGGTTTCCGAGAGCTGGAGATTGATGAGGCCTGCAAGGCTTTGGCTAAAGCGCTGGTCGCGGATCGGGCTGTTCCAGAGCAATATCCGGAAGATGCTCTTCATATCGCTGTGGCCTCCGTTCATTCCATTGACACGATTGTGACCTGGAATTTTAAGCACATGAATAATCCGGCAACCCGCTCGTTGGTTCGGAAGTCCGTGGAAGCTCAGGGGTATTGCTGCCCCGAACTCTGTTCCCCCGATGAACTTTTAGGAGAAGACGATGAGTGATTCAATTGTCGATGAAATTCGGAAGTTTCGAGACGAGCACACTCGCAAATTCAATTATGACTTAAATGCGATTTGTGCCGATTTGATGGAGCGCCAGAAGCGGAGCGGGCATCCTCTCGTGAGCCCTGCAGGGCGCGTTTGCGAAGAGTCCGGTGAGTATAAAGTTAAGAAAAATCTCTAAGTTCCAACCCTTGGAAAAAGAAACGCCGGATTTTCCATCCGCCGTCGCTGAAGCTATGGCGGGACAAGATGGTTGGAAGGATGCTGAGCCTCCACCCATTTATTTTCCAAACCTTGGAAAGCAACTGCGTTGCGCCACAGAGTTTTTCCAAGGTTTGGAACTTTTTACTCAGCAGCCTCTTCCGGTGTTTCTTCTGCAACAACATCAGTCGCTACAGTGCCTTCGGCTGGAGCTTCCGCGCCTTCCGCACCTTCTTCGACTTCGGGAGTATCTTCTTCCGGGTCAAGGACGGCGGCGGAAACCAGTTTGTCGCCTTCCTTGAGGTTGAAGAGGCGAACCCCTTGTGTGTTGCGTCCGATGACGCGCAGGTCGCTCGCTCCGATACAGATCATCTGTCCGCCTTCGGAGATGAGCATCAGGCGATGCTCTTCGGTGACAGCGTGCGCGCTGACAACCTTGCCGTTGCGCTCCGTGGTCTGGATGCTGATGATTCCTTTTCCGCCGCGGGTTTGCGTGCGGTATTCATCAAAGCTCGTCCGTTTGCCGTATCCGTTTTCGGTGATCGCCATCATCGTCGACTCGGTGTCGACAATTTCGATGGTGACGACTTCGTCGTCGCCAGTCAGCGTAACCCCTTTGACCCCGCGGGATACGCGGCCGAGCGGTCGGGCATCGGTTTCCTTGAAGCGGATCGCTTTGCCGTTTTTCATGCTGAGGATGATTTGGTTTGTTCCATCGGTCAGCTGAACGCCGAGCAGTTTATCGTCTTCGTCGATGTTGATGGCTTTCACCCCGGCAACACGAACGTTCTTATAGGCGGAAAGGACGGTCTTTTTGATGATTCCGTTCTTCGTAGCCATAATTAGGTTGTGCGTATCGTCGTCGAGTTCGCGAACACAGAGGATGGCGGCGAGTTTCTCGTCGGGAGCCATCTGCAAAACGTTGGCGAGCGAACGACCCCGTGCCTGACGGCTTCCTTCCGGGACGTAATAGGCTTTCAGCCAGTACATGCGGCCTTCTTCGGTGAAGCAGAGAAGGTAGTCGTGGGTAGAGGCGCTGAAGATGTGCTCCACAAAGTCCTCGTCTTTGGTGGCCATGCCGATGACGCCTTTACCGCCGCGGCGTTGCTGACGGTAGGTATCGGTCGGGACGCGCTTGATGTAGCCGGTGTTGGAAAGGGTGATCACGCACGGCTCATCAGCGATGAGGTCTTCCATGTTGATTTCGCCTTCGTTGATGCACAGCTCGGTGCGGCGCGGCTCGCCGTATTTCGCGCGGATCTGCTCGAGGTCTTCTTTGATGACCGCGAAGATTTTTTCCGGATGGGCCAGCAGGTCTTCGAGGTAGTCCATTAGCTTTTTGAGCTCGGCGTATTCGGCTTCCACCTTATCGCGCTCGAGGCCCGTCAGCTGGTAGAGACGCATTTCGAGGATGGCTTTGGCCTGAATTTCGCTAAATCCAAATTTCTCGGTGAGGCGGGTTTGCGCTTCATCGCGGTTCTTCGAATCACGGATGATGCGGACGACTTCGTCCATGTTGTCCATGGCGAGCAGGAAGCCTTCGAGAATGTGGGCGCGTGCCTTGGCTTTATCGAGATCGAACTGCGTGCGGCGGGTGACCACTTCGAAGCGGTGATCGATGAAGCATTTCAGAACCTCTTTGAGGTTCATGACGCGCGGCTTGCCGTGATCAATGGCAAGCATGATGGAGCCGAAGGTGGATTCCATCTGCGTGTATTTGTAGATGCTATTGAGCATCACGCGCGGTACGGCGTTGCGCTTCAGCTCGATCACAAGGCGAATGCCTTCTTTTCCGGACTCATCGCGGATATCGGAAATGCCATCGAGTACCTTGTCGCGAACCAGATGAACCATTTTGTTGATGAGCAACGTTTTGTTCAGTGCGTAGGGGATCTCGCTGATGATGATGCGTGTCTTGCCGTTATCGTCTTCGACGATCTCGGCTTTACCGCGCATTTTGATTTTGCCGCGTCCGGTGGTGTAGAAGTCACGGATGGCGCCGAGACCGTGGACCATGCCGCCCGTCGGGAAGTCAGGGCCTTTCACATGTTCACAGAGGTCTTCAACCGTCGCCTCGGGGTTGTCGATCAGGTGAATGGTTCCATCGACCACTTCGCCGAGGTTGTGTGGCGGGATGTTGGTGGCCATCCCGACGGCAATCCCGGTTGACCCGTTGACTAACAGGTTGGGGACGCGTGCCGGAAGAACAGAGGGTTCCATCAGGGATTCATCGAAGTTGGGACGCATATCGACCGTGTTTTTTTCGATATCCGCGAGCATTTCTTCGGCCAGCGGGCGCAGACGACACTCGGTATATCGATAGGCCGCCGCGCGGTCGCCGTCGATTGAACCAAAGTTTCCCTGCCCGTCGATGAGCATGCCGCGCATGGCGAAGTCCTGGGCCATACGTACCATGGTGTCGTAGACGGCGGTGTCTCCGTGCGGATGGTAGTTACCGATCACTTCCCCAACCACTTTCGCGCATTTGACGTACGCTTTGCTGTGCGTCCAGCCACGTTCTTTCATGGCGTAGAGAATGCGGCGGTTGCCGGGTTTCATTCCGTCGCGCACATCGGGGAGGGCGCGTCCTACAATAACCGACATTGAATAGTCGATGTAGGCGCGCTGCATCTCATCTTCAATATTGACCAGATCAATTCGTTCGTTCGTGTTTTCCATTTAGTGTTCCTTCTTTTTGAAATTGTATTCTGCAGTATCTTCTTTCACGACCATCGTGCTGGATTGTCCGAGCTGCAGGCAAAGCGCCCGAAGATCGGATGCCGCTTTAAGTCGGCGTGTGATCGCTTGGCTGGACATGTCTGCTGCCATATTTTGCGCTCTATGCGTTCTTTCGCGGTTAATTAAATGTCCAGGTTAGTGACGTTGAGGGCGTTGTCTTCGATGAATTTCCGGCGAGGCGGAACCTCGTCGCCCATTAGGATGGTAAACATTTCATCGGCTTTCACCGCATCTTCGAGAACCACTTTGGTCAGGCGGCGGACTGCCGGGTCGAGCGTGGTTTCCCAGAGCTGTTGTGGATTCATTTCACCCAAACCTTTGTAGCGCTGAATGGTCATTCCCTTTTTACCGAGCACGCGAATGTTTGTGAGAAGATCCATCAGTGAGGCGGAGGGAATTTTTGTGCCCTTGTCGTCGAGTTGGAACTGCGGCTCTTCGGTGTCGAGCAGTTGCTCAACACGGAATCCGCCTTCGGCGAGTGCCGCGATCACGTTGGCCAGTGGTTTCGAAACCAGAAGTTCTTTGTAGCGAACGCGGCTGACAACGGGGGTGACTTCCTCCTCCGCTGAAGCTACGGCGGACGAGTCGTCGGATGAATCGGCGGACACGTCTTCGAGTTCGGTTTCAGAATCCTCGGACACCTCCGTTTCGACCTCTTCGACAACGGGGGTTTCGATTTCCAGCGCTTTGTCGGCTTCGGCGATGAGCGCTTGCAGCTCAATATCGTCAGCGGCATAGCGAGCCTCGGGCGCGCCATCGTCTTCCGCATCGATGATCGCGTGATAGAGCGGGAACGATCCGGTCTCGGGGTTGCGTTGTTTCAGGTAGTCGAAGAGTCGGACGCCGCGACGGCGGAGCTTGTCGGAAATCTCTTCGATTTTCACCAGGCTTTCGAGCAGTCCGCGCAGGCCCTTCGTGTCGAGCAACTGTGTACCATCGACTGTTTCGAGCAGCAGGCCATCGGCCCCGAGATTGAGCAGGATCTGCGTCAGGTGCTCATCGCTTTCGACGTACTCTTCTCGCTTGCGGCGCGTCACTTTATAGAGCGGCGGCTGGGCGATATAGACGAAGCCATGTTCGATCAGCTGAGTCATCTGGCGATAGAAGAACGTTAACAACAGTGTGCGGATATGCGCACCGTCGACATCGGCATCGGTCATGATGATGATTTTATGATAGCGCGCTTTTTCAATATTAAAGTCATCCACGCCAATCCCCGTTCCGATGGCCGTGATCATGGTGCGGATTTCCTCGTTGTTGAGCACCTTGTCCAGTCGGGCTTTCTCAACGTTGATCACTTTACCCTTCACCGGGAGGATGGCCTGGAACTCACGTTCGCGGCCTTGCTTAGCGGAACCGCCAGCAGAGTCACCCTCAACAATAAACAGTTCAGTGCGGGCGGGATCGCGGCTTGAACAGTCGGCCAGCTTGCCGGGAAGTCCGCCACTTTCGAGTGCGCCCTTGCGGCGGGCGAGGTCGCGTGCTTTGCGCGCCGCGCTGCGGGCGCGGGCCGCGACGACCGCTTTTTCGATGATGAGCCGGGCCACAGACGGGTTTTCCTCGAAGTAGGTTCCGAGTGCATCATTGACGATCTGCTGGACGATCCCTTCCACCTCGCCGTTGCCGAGCTTGGTTTTGGTTTGTCCCTCAAACTGCGGGTCAGGGATTTTTACGCTGAGGACACAGGTGATGCCTTCGCGAATGTCATCGCCGGCGACCGCTTGTTTATCGTCCTTGATCAGCTTGTTGTTTTTCGCATAGGCATTGACGGTTCGCGTCAGCGCTGAGCGGAAGCCTGAGAGATGGGTTCCGCCTTCAATCGTGTTGATGTTGTTGGCGAAGGTGAAAATGGTTTCGTTGTAGGCATCGGAGTACTGCATGGCGACTTCAACGACCACATCATCTTTTTCGCGCTCGAAATAGATCACGTCCGGATGCATTGGCGATTTATTTTTGTTCAGATGCTGAACAAATTCCGAGATGCCGCCTTCGTACTGGAATACTTCTTCGCGGCCGGTGGCTTCTTCCGTCAGCGTGATCTTGGTGCCCCGGTTGAGGAAGGCCATCTCGCGCAGACGGGAGGTGAGGGTGTCCCACTGGAAGCCCGTCTCGTGGGTAAAGATGCTCATGTCCGGTTGGAAGGTCACCTTGGTCCCCGTCTCAGTCGTTTTGCCGATCGTAACCAGCTCTGTGACTTCCACTCCTTTTTCGAATCGCTGATGGTGAATGTGTCCGTCGCGTTTCACTTCGACTTCGAGCCACTCGGAGAGACCGTTCACACAGGACACTCCGACTCCGTGCAACCCGCCGGAAACCTTGTACGTATCCGAATCGAATTTTCCGCCGGCGTGGAGGACGGTCAGCACCACCGTCACGGCCGGCTTGCCTTCGGTTGGATGCATGTCGACCGGAATTCCTCGGCCATCGTCCGTTACAGAGAGGGAGCCGTCATCGTTGATGCAGACTTCCACGTTGGAGCAGTAGCCGGCGAGGGCCTCGTCAATCGAGTTGTCGACCACTTCGTAAACACAGTGATGGAAGCCGCGCGCACCGGTATCCCCGATGTACATGGCAGGGCGTTTGCGGACGGCTTCAATGCCCTCCAGAACGGTAATATGATCGGCGCCGTATCCCGCAGCATCGGGATTATGGTCGGCATTATTTTTGTCAGACATAGGACTCCTTTTTCGACTCAAAATTTAAAGAACCCATCCTACAGAAATACCAGAAAATGGGCTACAAAATTTCACCTTAAAAACAGGGAAAAATCGCCTGAAAACAGGGGTTTGGCGGGGTTTCCCCCTTTTTTTCCAAGCCTTGGGAAAAGCAAGCGGAAAAGTTCCAAACCTTGGAAAAAAATCGACCGGTTCTTCCAAGGTTGGGAAGCGGGATGATCCTGCGACGAAGCAAGAAAGTCTCCCTCGCAGAGGCGCAGAGGGTTTGAACTGAGAAAAAGGCGCGTGCCCGGATACGGGTCACACGCACTACAAAAAAGGGGCGTCATGTAGTGCGGCTTACCCGTAAGGGAAGCCGCCTCTCGTAGTGAAGGCCGGAAGCCTGCACCCAGGCAAGAAAGTCTCCCTCGCAGAGGCGCAGAGGGTTTGAAGTTAGAAAAAGGCGCGTGCCCGGATACAGGTCACACGCACTACAAAAAAGGGGTGTCATGTAGTGCGGCTTACCCGAAAGGGAAGCCGCTTCTCGCAGGGGGGGGGTTATTTAATCCCGACGATGTAGGCGACCCAGCCGAGGGAATTTTCGTAGTTTTTGCGCAGACGGTAGATTTCGTCGGAGTCGCCGTCTTCGTCCCAGTCGTGCAGGTAGACTTCGGCGAACTCAAACCCGGCCTCAATCAGCAGCTCCTGAAGCTCAGGAAGGGTCCATAGGCGCCAGTCGTAGGTGAACGCTTTTTCGATTTTCCCAACCCTTGGGATTTTGAAATGGATATAGTTCACGACGTGATGATCGATCACGTTGTAGACATCCTGATCCCAAATGTACTCAAACTTCGGAACCTTCGTGCCGTCTTTGGCGGTGAAGGCTTCGACATCGCGCGGCTCGAGCTTGGCTTCGACGGCTTCAGTGCCGCCGTAGAGATCCATGATGAACAAGCCGTCCTTTTTGAGGTTTTTTCGAACGGTTTTGAAATAGTCGCAGAGCTGTTCACGGGTTTTGAAAATGCAGTAGGAAAAATTGAGCGCCATGACCAGATCGACGGGCGGAGTTTTTGCGGTCAGTACATCGCCGCAGAGCAGATCGATTTTTCCGGACCTTTTGCCGTCCGCCTTCGTTTTACTACGGCGTGATGAAATATAGGGCACGTTATGTTCCATGCCCCAGTTGAGAGTCGGTTGATCGATATCGACGCCCCACGCGTGGTTTTTCGGAGAGCGGCTAGCCCACTCGCAGGCGAGGGCGGCGGTTCCGCAAAAATCTTCACGCAGTGCGACGGCCTTGCGCCCGCGTTTGTTTTTGAAAACGCGCGCCGCAAAATCGAGATCGGCCTCAACGCTCTGCACGGCGGCTTCGTAGAGGTGGTGCAGATCCGGCATCTGTTTTTTCTTCTTCATTTTTCCATGGAAGTGAATAAGGTTCATTTGTTGCCCACGAATTTGCACGAAAGGGGATTCTCTTCATTCGTCTTAACTCGAGTGATTCGTGGGCGATTCTTTAGGGTCCAAAGTATTTTTCGACGGTGGTTTTGATTTCGTTGTGGATGGCGGGAGTGGTGCAGAGAAAACGGATGCCGTGTTCTTCGTCGCGCGGCCATTCGGTGATGACGGCTCCGGCGCGTTCGGCGATCAATCCGGCGGCGGCAACATCCCAGAGGTAGAGTCCGGCTTCAAAATAGCCGTCCGAGCGTCCACAGGCGACATGGCAGATGTCGATGGCCGCTGAGCCGAGCATTCGGATTTTGCTGACGCGCGGAGCCATGTCGCCGAAGAAGGCGATGGCGCGCGGATCGATGTCTTTGGTCAGGCCCGCGAAGAAGGTGGCTTGCTTCAGAGTTGGAACTTTTGAGGCATGGATGGGTTCGCCATTGCAAAGGGCGGGGCTGTCGAGGGATGCGCTGTAGCATTCATTGAGCACGGGAACGTAGACGCAACCGGCAAGAACGTCATTGCCTGTCCCGCCAACGGCGGGATTGTGTCGAACGGCGATGGAACAGCACCAGTAGGGAAAGCCGCGCGTGTAGTTGGCAGTCCCGTCGATCGGATCGATGACCCACTCGAAGGCATGTTCCACGCTTCCAGCGTGGCAGGCTTTTTCGATAGAACCTTCTTCGCCAAGAATCGCATGGTCGGGGAAATGGCTGAGAATGATGCTTTCAGCAAGGGTTTGGCATTCGCGATCCATCACCAGTTTGACGTCATGGTCGAAACTCTCGAGGACTTCCTCGCGTCGGTGGAGGTTTTCCGCGGCGTACGCCCCAGCGGTTTTCGCCGCCTCAATGCAAACCTCTAGAAGTTGTTGAGGGTTCGTTTCATCCATCACTTCATTCCCTCGAGCGCTTTAGGCGGGGAGAAGATGATGTGGCTGAGCATGGCGCGCCGCAGCGTGCGTTTGTCTGCCGGGTTGATGATGTTTCCAAGCATTGGAGAAATCGCAGTCGATTTTTCCGAGGTTTGGAAACTCATTTTCATGGAAGGCAATTTCATGGCCGGCATGACGCTTCGGAAGGAGCTCATCGTTGGGCGAATATCCACTTCCGCGACATTCGTGATAGGAGGAGCCACTGAAGCAGGGGTCTTTTTTTGTAGACGCGGTGTCCCCACCGCGTTTTGAACCGGAATGGAACGCGGTGGGGACACCGCGTCTACGGGGGAAGGTTCCTCAATCCACTGTGGCTTCGGAGCCTTGATCTCCTGCACGCCGGCAAGCTTCTGCATCAGGTTGGCGAACCCTTCGACTTCGCTCAGGACAGGTGGATTCTCTGCCGGCTCACCTACCTTGTCGGTGGCCGGGCGGGGTTCATCCTGAGGATTCCCCCTGAAGGGCGAAGCCTTTTTCTTTTTGGCCGCGCCGCCAGCAATCTGGGCGATGACCCAGAAGATGCCGACGACGATCCAAATGAGCTCTTCAATTCCTGCTGTGGCTACATTCATCTAAAACCTTTGGTTTTAATGGAAAAGATGACAGATGAAAGATGAAGTATGAAATCGGAACTCAGGCGGCGTTGGCCTTTATTCATCATTCATACTTCATCTTTCATATTTCTACACCTACTCCGTTTTTCCGGACTCGTCTCCGCCCGAGAGGTTTTCGCGCATGGAGGTGTCGGCCATGACGTTCTGCATTTTGTAGAAGTCCATGACGCCGAGGTTGCCGTCGCGGAAGGCCTGTGCGATAGCCTTTGGAACTTCAGCCTGCGCTTCAATCACTTTGGCTTGCATCTCCTGCACGCGCGCGCGCATTTCTTGCTCCT
>Ga0075120_10002995_pt1 | contig 11831 bp, 16 predicted proteins | sample AntAceMetag02UKL_FD_69792 | JGI IMG/M metagenome (GOLD analysis project Ga0075120, IMG submission 69792) | Saline lake microbial communities from Ace Lake, Antarctica - Antarctic Ace Lake Metagenome 02UKL | ecosystem: Environmental > Aquatic > Non-marine Saline and Alkaline > Saline | place... | reverse complement strand
TTCCCGCCTCAAAAGTTGCCATTTTCCATTGAAAACACATACAGATAAATTTGCCGGGTTTTAGTCCAACATTAGGCAGGATTAATGCGGCTTTGCCGAATAATCATGCCTATTTGTTGTTGGCTGTATGATCAGGCTTCTGATTTTTAATGTCTGCTTTGTATACTTTTGCTTTAATAATTTATAATGCTGTTCCTTTATTATAGATCACAGGCATCTGTCCCTTCCACTTATTCCAAATTTCATTATTCGTGATAAGGTCTGCCATAAAGTAGCCAGCATTAATTCGACTGATTTGACCATCTTTTAGAATACTAACCATCGGGGAGGGATATACTTCGATTTCAGATGTACTTTCCTCATCAATTAATGCTGAAGGCCTAACTGCAATCCATTCAATATCGTTGTCTTTTTGACCTACAACGGTCCTTAAGTACTCTGCAGCTTTTTCATTATCGGGGTGTGGTGGGAGCAGAAGTCGCATCAATACAACTATGCATCTTTGGGCAAATGAAATTGATTCATTGAGGCCGGGATTACGATAGGCAACCGTACTCATGAGAAGATATTTAGTTGATGCCTCAGATTTATTTGCTTTGATAGCAGTACATAACCGTTGTGTCGTTTCTGTTACAAGTCGGTGAGGTTTACCATAAACCCCCTTAAAAGTCAGGTTATGGCCAAGGCACGAAGCTACCGCGTTACAGCCAGAGACATGTTGTTCCATCTCTTTGTCGGATAATTCCAGAACACTTGCACAGATCACTGACAAACGTTCATGGTTCTTTATTGTGTCAGGTAGTTTTTCTGGTGATCGCACAATCACCTTGACATATTGTTCACGATTGAGCAACTCCTCAACCAATCTTATACCTGTTGCACCACTTGCACCAACTACTAATGTTATCATATTTTACTTGTATTAATCTCTATTATTGTTTATTCAAAATAGCCTACAACGGTATTTTTTGCCCAATAGTTTATATTTCTCATTTAGCAGCAATGAAAAGTTAACTATACACACCCAAATCGGCGTGTAAAGTGGTACTGTTCATTTTCTTCTCGTATTGAACACTATTTTCGGTTGAAATCTGTACAATTCATCCATAAAATAAATATCTTTGTTCCGATACTTATTATCCAATAAAAAACAACAATGAACAAAACGCTCCGAATATTAGGTGGGATATTGCTTGCAGCAATTGCAATTTACCTTATTTGGAGATTTTCGAGCATTGTAATCTATGTTTTCATTTCAGCTATTTTATCTTTGATCGGGCGGCCACTGGTACGACTATTTAGCGCGCTGAGAATAGGTAAAGTTCATATCCCAAACAGCATCAGCGCGTTGTTTGCCCTGCTAACAGTTTTATTAGTTATCATGGGGTTCTTTGGTATTTTCGTCCCATTGATTGCAAAACAAGCTGCTGTAATTTCCAGCATCGACTTTAATTCACTTGGCCAATCAATCCAGGGCCCCATCGAACACCTTGAGGCATTTTTAAAGAGCTATAATGTTCTTGGAAAGCAGGAAACCATCAAGCAATTGGTCACCGAGCAGGTTGAGTCGCTACTCGATTTTGCTTCCTTTTCAAACACTGTTGGGTCAATTGTTGGCGTTACCGGATCAATTTTTATAGCAACATTTTCCATCCTGTTCCTCACTTATTTTTTCATGAAGGATTATTATCTGCTGGATGAGTTTGTTGAAAACCTAACACCGGTAAAATACCAATCAGAAATCAGAAATATTTTATTGACCTCCAAGCATTTATTACGGAGATATTTCGTTGGCCTGCTGATTGAATTGTCGTCGATGATAACTTTACTTAGCATAGGCCTTACGATATTTGATGTTAAGAATGCCCTGCTGATTGGTTTTTTTGGGGGGATCATGAATGTGATACCCTATCTGGGCCCTGTGATTGGAGCTATTGTAGGAGTGCTATTGGCAGTTACCACCAGTTTAAGTTATGGTGAATACTCAGAAATCACTCCATTAATATTTATTGTTTTAGGGGTTTTTGCCAGTGCTAACCTTATCGATAACATTGTGCTACAACCACTTATTTATTCAAACAGTGTAAAGGCCCACCCGGTTGAAATTTTCCTGGTTATCCTTATCGCGGGAAGCATGGCAGGCATACCAGGGATGATTCTTGCCATTCCATCATACACTGTATTACGCATCATCGCCAAGGAGTTTTTAAGTCAATTTAGGGTGGTACAAAAACTCACGAAAAATATTTAGCGTTTTTCTTTGTTAATAATATTTGAAAGCACATGAAAATTTTCTATATTTGTGAATTATCATTAACTAAATCCTTATAACTATGAAATCAACTGGAAGTTTTATTATCGGATTATTAAGTGGGGCAGCAATAGGTGCTGCCATTGGATTGTTGTATGCTCCTGAAAATGGGAAAGCTACACGCGACAAACTTGGCGAAAAGGCTAACGGCCTGAAAGAAGACCTGGATGAAAGGTTTGAAGAATTAAAAGACTATGTTAACGATTCCATTGGCGACATGAAAGAAAAAGTGGTGGAAATGAAAGAAAAAGTAGTTGACATGAAGGAAAAAGTCGGCAAAAAAGAGGCCGCTGAATAAGTTCGTGAAAATTAGAATAAACACGCTGATTACCCTGAAAGTAGTACTTACAACATTTTGTTGCAAATCCAAACCCAAGCATCGGCAAAAGGTAATCCACTGCAGCAAAATGCTTTTAGGGTAATCAGTTTTTAATTTTATTGATGATGGATATTGAAAAAATTCAGGAAAACCTGGATAAAACTTTTGATAGCATAAAGTCGTACGTCAACCTTGAGACGGAACTTTTCAAACTCATCGTATTCGAGAAGATAGCAAAAGTACTCACCAGCATATTCACCCTCGTAATCCTAATATTTGTACTTTTTTTTGCTATGCTTTTTCTTTCGCTTGCCTTTGTTGAGTGGTATGAATCGACGGGAGGTTTGCCTATACATGGGTATTTACTGGTAGCATTATTTTATTTCCTCATTGGCGTGCTTGTATTTCTGTTAAGCAAAAAGCTTTTCCTTAATCCTATGATTAAAGGCTTTTCGAATACAGCTTTTGAGAAAGACGAAGACATGGCAGCCACGAACAAAAAAGAAAAGAAATAAGATGGATAAGATTAAAAATCTTGAGGATTTAAAATACCGAAAACTGTATATCCGTACTGAAATTTTCAAAAAGGAGCAGAATATCAAGCGGCAATTTACGAGCTTGAAGCAGGATATCAATTCCCCAAGCACAAAAAACGAGATCGTCAAAGGCATCTTGGAAAATCCCTCGCTAATAATCAATGTTGCCCGTATTACTTTCAAACTTGTCCAGGGATGGAAAAAAAGAAAAAACCGCAAGAAATCTAAGAAATAATTTCATTACATATTTTTGCAAAAAACCACTATTTATGAAGGCTGTGGACATTACCAAAGATATTTACATCGAAGATCTCGTCAACCAATACACATTTTCAATTCGCTACCTTGCCCAAAAGGGAATTCGCTGCATAGCTTGTGGTGAGCCGATTTGGGGAACACTTGAGGAAGCCGCCAAAGAAAAAGGTTTTAAGGATTCGGATATACAATCCTTCGTGCATGAGTTAATAGACTTGAGCAAGCAGCATAATTAGTGTTCCTTTAGGGCGCCAACCGTTCAATTTTCCACTTCCTATTTTCAAATGAATATAGAATCCTATCGTGCAAACGACCTGCACGGCCCTGCCAAAATTCAATACTTTTTGGATTAACAAAGTAGCCACCCCAGTCCGTTGGCTTTGGAACATCCTGTTCGGGATATTGCTTACGTAAGTCGTCTCTTAAGTTTTCCAGATATTCCCTGCCGGGGATAGGTTTGCTCTGTGCAGAAATTACAGCACTCAACCTGCTTTCGAATGGACGGGCGTGAAAATATTTTTCAGACTCTCCATCAGATATTTTTTCGGCCAGGCCTTCAATTCTTATCTGCCTTTCCAACTCTTTCCAGAAAAAAGTGAGTGCAACATTTGGATTCTCATCAATCTGATTTCCTTTTAGGCTAGAGTAATTAGTGTAAAACACAAAGCCATCGTCGTTGAAATCCCTTAACAAAACAATCCTTGCAGAAGGTTGTTTATCGCTCCCGGTGGTAGCCAGTATCATAGCATTGGGTTCATCAATCCCGGCTTCCAATACTTCATTCATCCAAAAGCTAAACTGGCGAATGGGATTTCCGTCCACATTTGTAATATCCAACGAACCACTGGTGTAGTCTTTTCGTATGTTTGTTAATGTTGATTTTTTCATTTTAGGATAATAAGTACCGAAAGTAGTAAAAAATTATAGCTTGAATTAAAACAAATCCCCCATAAGCGTGTTAAAGATATCAAAATATGAATTTGACCCAAATACAATACACATGAAAAAAGTTGGTATATTTTACGGATCGACCCTTGGATACACAAAAACCATTGCAGAGAAAATCAGAAAGGCTTTTGGCTCAGATGTGTCAGACATCAACAATATCGAGAATTTTAACGAGGCTTCCATAAAGCAATATGAAAATTTCATATTCGGAACCTCAACATGGGGCTTGGGCGAAATGCAGGAAGACTGGGAAAACATTGCCGGCAAACTTGGGGCAATGGATTTTTCTTCCAAAAAAATTGCTTTGTTTGGTGTTGGCGACCAACTTATCTGGGCTGATAGTTTTGTAAACGGCATGGGCATGTTGCACCACCACATTCCAGCAAAGGAAAATGTTGTTGGATATACGTCCATTGAAGGTTACGATTTCGAAATATCCCTTGCAATAAAAAACAACCAGTTTGTAGGCCTGGCTATTGATGACGACAATCAACCCGAACTTACAGATGTGCGCATTAAAAACTGGGTGGAGGGGTTAAAGAAGGCTTTCAATTAATTTTACAATAATGATAGTGCAAAACCTGATCATCATCGTTCTTTTTATAATTCTTTTTATCATTTTCTTTACTGTGATTTCAAAAGTAAAAATGCAGGGGGGCGAACTTTTTGGCAGGCCAACTATTAACTTTCCATTACAGATTATTGGCAAAATAAGTATTCTTATTCCTTGCCTTTTTTTATTGCTGGAGGCTTTAGGTTTTCAACTTACAATGATTTTTCTACCTGATTTTCTGAAATGGATGGCAGTGCTAATTGCCTTCGAAGGAATGCTGATGCTCTATTTTTCGCTTTTGCACCTGAACCGCTACACAAAAATGGGGCTTCCAAAAAACGACATAATTGAACTTAAAACCACAGGTATATACCGCCTCAGCCGCAACCCAATGTACTTTGGGCTGTATTTGCTGGCTATAGCCTCAAATCTATTTGTACCAAACTATTTTAACATGGCCTTTGCCTTTGTCGGCATCCTCATCCACCACCTGATTATTGGAAAAGAAGAAAAGTTCCTTGAAGAAAAATTCGGCCAGGAGTATCAAACTTACAAAGACAAGACTAAAAGGTATTTGTAACGGGTTATTGGGGAAATAGGGTTTATAAGGGGAATTGGGTACATAGTGTGTTATCAAAAAAATCGATGCTTTTTTCCGTACGGACTTCCTTCGGTCGTTGGAAAGAAATTATTTATGATTGATGATTAACGATTTTTGATTTAAGATGTAAATCGATACTGTGATATCAAAAATCGTTAGTTTCCTCGCTATCAGCAAATAACTGACCAAACGGACAAAAACAATTTAAGCTCTTCATGGTTCTGGCTATTCCAGCTCAGGCAGATAAGGGGAACAGTGTACTTCAAATATCACCCTCATTCTATCCCCGCAGTGGCGGGATTTCCCCGTACGAAAGGGACAGGCGCTTCGCTCAACATTGCCACATTCAATCATTCCCGCATTCAATCATTCTTGAGCTTAGGGTTAATATGATAAAAGACTTCCTTTTCAGTTACTTCCATATTAATGATCTTTAAAGTTATCAAATCCACCAAAATTTTTTCAGCTACTTTGCGTGAAATACCGGCTATATTCCTGAATTTCGACAGCGTAATCGTTCCGTTTTTATCAATATAATCGAGCAGTATTTTTTCCTTATCTGTATAGCGAATAGTAATACCCTTTTTCCTATTTTTCAATCTCCACACACTTAGCAGCACGGTGTTGGCAAGCAGGTTCTGATCTTTCACCCGGATGTAAACCATCATTTTCCCATCCTTGTCAGGAGCGGAAATCGGGTCGTTGCTACGCTTAGGGATATCAATTTCAAGTACCATCTTCCCATCCACGTTCCATTCCTTCATCTTGAATTCTACCTCAGGCTTGCAGTGCATTTGGGCGGCAGCTTCCACCATATAATATTCTTCTTCAGATCTCACCCCCGCTACAACACCATTGTCCTTTACCCCAACTAACAATTTACCACCATCAGTATTTGAGAAGGCTGCCAAAGAACGGGCAATCTTTTTCGAGTCCGAAATCTCGAACTTAAAATCCTGCTGCTGGTGCTCACCCTGGTCGATTAGTTTTTTGATGTAGCTGCTCATATCAGTGAAATATTGAATTTAAACGGCAACTTGCCTGGCTTAGTATTAAGAAAAGATTTGCGCAGCGAAACCATGAATAAACATTTTGAGGGATAGACATTAAATGAGATTGTACAAGGCAAATTTGGAATTCACATTTGAACCAGAGCAACTTTTGCGTTACTAATCCAAAAGGGTTGTCTATCAATTTTATAGAAACAATCACTAACAATCAAATTTAACTTTGATGAATTTTTCAGGTGAATTCAATGAAATTGGATTTTTATTCATACATTTGGTTCGATCAAAAAAAATTAATACTAACCAAATTATTAGCTTATGAAAACTTTTACAAAATTACTGGCATTATCATTAATGCTATTTTTCGTTGCACCAAACTTTTTGAGTGCGCAAAACATTCTGGTTGTCGATAGGGACGGCAGTTTTAGCAATCCTGATATTTTTACGGATGCCTGGCAGTATTACCAACCAGTATTTGATGAACTGGGGTATGATTACGATTATTGGGAAGTAGAAGACCTCTCACTGGATGGGCCGGATTGGTTAACCATGACTGAATACTCGATGGTATTCTGGTTTACAGGTGAAGTATGGGATGGCGGTACCACCATGACCGACCTTGATGAAGAAAACCTTGCAATGTACCTTGAGGCCTTTAATGGCAGGCTGTTGTTATCTTCTCAGGATTTTCTATGGGACCGGTACCAAACCTATGGTACCTTTACTCCAGAATTGTTCCCTTATAAATATCTGGGAGTTGTTGAAGTTGTCCAGGATTTATGGAATATTGATACGCCGGATACTGCAAACATTGTTGGATCCGTAGGTTCGTATGCAGAAGGACTGGCGTTTGCTGTTCAGGATATCTTCACCGAAGAAACTGATGATGGTTTGTTTATCGACCAAATCCTCCAAAATCAAGGTGAGGCCCTGCTGGAAGTGATAACACCCGAACCCACAGGTATCGCGGCCGTTCAATATGATGCAGGAACTTATATGACAATCTTTTCCACAATATCATTAGCCAGCATTGTTAATCTGGCAGACAGGACTGAATTCATTTTCCGCTCCATTGGCTGGCTGCATGGCACAACTGGTGTTGCTAATCAAACATTGGAACAATCCGAAATAATTGTTCACCCAAACCCTGCATCATCATTCGTGCAGATTGGATGTGAAGAAACCATGGAGGAAATTTGGATTACCAATAGCACCGGACAGGTTGTTGATTATTTTAATATTGGCACTAATAAGATTGAAATCAACACTTCTGCTTACAGTGCAGGAATATATTTCGCCAAAGTGAAAACTGGGAACGGAAGCACCGTTAGCAGGCTTATTGTTGAATAAGGATTTTTTACTTAAAAAAAAGCTGTCTGTAATCAGACAGCTTTTTTTTGTGATTTTCATGATATATTTAACCCTTCATCCAGACCGGCAAATTTTAAGAAGTTTTTTATCTTTTTATTGGTAAGGTCTGACACATTAATTATTTGAGATCAATCCTTCCCCTTGCTAGCGGCTTTAGCAAAATCAATCTCGACATCTTTTTGGATTCTATTGAACAGACCTGGACCAATTATTTCTGATCGATGAACTGGTACAACTGTTTTCCTCCCATCAGGATGTTTTAGGATATAATGACTCCCACGAATTCTTGCTACAGCAAATCCATATGTAATTAAAACCTTTACTAACGCCTTACCTGTAAGTTTTGGGTATTTGGTACTCATAGCTAAACAGCAATCCTTTGAATGCCCACAAACTGATTCATTTCTATGGGATCATCAATATCAAGCAAACACAATTCTACAGCTTCTCTGATTCTTTCCTGCAACTGATCAAATGTTTTGGCTTGTGTATGGCAGCCCGGAAGTTCAAGAACGCTAGCGATAAGATATCCTGCTGAGTCTCGTTCTATAATAACCGTGAATTCATTTTTCATAGATTGTGACTAAATTTTAATTTTACAAAAGTAGGTATTAATAGTGCTAATAAACAATTTGGGACTACGAAGCATTCAACTCACCATCCAGCCCGGCAATTTTTAAGGTCTTTTTTATCAATGGATTGGTATTTTTGATACAAAAATTTTCCTTGCCTACGGTTTTGGCTGATGCCACACAAATCCTAATGAAAGTTGATGTTATAAATTCCACTTCACCAAAATCAAAACAAATTCTCAATTCCTCTTTTGGTTTCTGAGCCTGGCAAGTTTCGATTTCAAATTCAACCAAGGGTTGAATTTCCTGGCTTGTTTGCGTATCGAGTTTCCCGATAAAAATGCAATCCAAGCGGTGGGCATCATTATTATATTTTAGATTGGCCATAATTTTTTGGTTTAATAATTTTTGTTGTATTCGCTAAAAATTTCATCCGTATCCAAGGATTCATCCATATATTTTGACTGATCAAAATTGAACCATTTTTCGTTTACTTTACGCCGGCAAACCCTCTGCACATTAATTAAATGGTGGGCTGTAACATTTTCGGTGGTAATATTTTTCCCTCCTGTACCGCATCCCAAAGTGAAAGAAGTAGCCAAAGTATTGAACATCCCACCAACGGCCCCTTGCACCGAAGGTGTATTAACCATTATGCGCCCGGCATTCATGATGCTCGAAAATTCCAAAATCCTATCTTCATTGTTGGCATAAATTCCTGCCGTATGCCCCACCCCACCGAGGTAGTTTAAATCGATGCACTCCTTAATGGCACTCTTGTAATCGGGGGCTTCATAGAAAGCAAGGATAGGGGCAAGGATTTCTTGTGAAAGCGAATATTCTAAGCCGATATGTTCCTGTTTTGCAATCAGGATTTTTGTACCAAATGGAGGGTCGATACCTGCCATTTCGGCAATTCTTGAAACGGGTTGACCAACCACATCAGCGCTCATAACCCCTTTGTCCTTATCAAATGCGATGGCCTCCACAAGTGCTGTTTCATCCTTGTCAAGGAAATAACAGCCCTGCTTTTCGAATTCTGACATCACCTGATGTGCGATTGCTTTTTCGCAAATCACAGATTGCTCGCTGGCGCATATGGTGCCATTATCAAAGGTTTTTGAATTGATGATATTTTCAATAGCAAAAGGAATGTCGGCACTGGTATCGATAAAAATGGGAACGTTGCCCGGCCCCACACCTAAAGCAGGGTTCCCTGAGCTATATGCAGCATGTACCAGCCCGGTTCCACCAGTCGCCAGAATCAAGGCCAACTTTGGGTGAGTCATCACTTCATGGGTTAAATCCCTGTTTGTTTCAGGCAAAATCTGGATGCAATCTTCGGGGGCACCGGCCTTCAAAGCGGCCTCATAGCAAATCTCGACAGCCTTTTTGCAACATTCAGGGGCACGCTTTGGTGAACTAAAAATAATTGGGTTCCGAGATTTCAGTGAGATTAAGATCTTGAACAAAACTGTTGACGTTGGATTGGTGATGGGCACAATCCCAAAAATAGGGCCAATGGGTTGGGCAATTTCCATGATTCCCTCCTTGTAGTCAACAGAAATAACACCTGCAGTTTTTTCGTGCCTGATACTTTCGTAAACAAGTTGGGTGGCCACTACATTTTTAATCACTTTGTGCTGCCACACGCCCAGCCCAGATTCTTCGGCAGCCATTTTTGCCAGGCTAACCCTCGCACCAAAACCGGCTTCAAATACTTTATCAACAATATGATCGGTTTGTTCCTGGTTGAACTGATGATACATTGCCCCGGCCAGAATGGCTTTGTCAAGCATTTCATCTGCAATTTTTTTGTAATCTGACATGATGTAAGTGTTATATTTTTTTTATTACTCTCGTGCGTCGCTGCTATCCGTTCAAAGTTTGCACTGCATTTTTAGAAAAAAAATAAATATGAACCTGGAATTGTATCTTTGAGTCGATAGAAAAACTTTGAACTTGCTATTGTCAAATCATTTTTCCTGCCCGATAATACTGTTTTATCTCCCTCTATTTACAAATCACCATTCACAATTCACAATTCACCAATCACTCTTCACTCACCTGCGGCAACACAATATGCTCTTCCTTAATCAAGGGCCTGCCCATATACCGCAACAAAATCTGTGCAACTGCAAGTGTGTCTTTCTGGCAATATATGGCGATGCGTTCTAGGTCTTTTTCTTTCCAGTAAATTTCGCCTACCATACTACCGTCAATATCATCTTTGGGTGTTGGGATATCGAAAATGGCAGTGAGCAAACTGAGGGATGTGTAGTTTTTATAGTCGCCGAATCGCCACAAATCCATTGTATCGAGGTGTTGTATTTCCCACGGTTTCTTTCCTTGCAGATTCAGAATTTGAGGAATGGGCAATCCATTGACCAGCATCCTGCGGGCGATGTAGGGGAAATCAAATTCCTTACTGTTGTGCCCACACAACAAATGCTGTGCAGTGTTGTAATGTTTGTTGAGCAAAGCCGAAAACTCCTCCAATAAAATCTTCTCATCATCACCAAAAAAAGATTTAAGCCTGAACTCAACACCATTCATAAATCCAACTGAAATACAAACAATTTTTCCGAATTCAGCATAGATGCCAGCCCGTCCGTAAAGCTCTTGGGTGCTCTTTTCTTCACCCGGCTTCGACAGTCGATCGGCTTTGATATCCCACAATTTCTTAAGGTTATCGGGCATTTCAGCGTAAGTAGAATGCTGCGGAACAGTTTCTATGTCAAGAAACAATACGTTTTCGAGATTTAATTTTTGTAGCATTTTTTTAAACTTTTTCAGATTGAAAGAGTAAATTTAGTGTTTTTTCGTTGAACAATATAAAATTTGTGAAAAAAGCTGTTACATATCTATTGGTTTTTCTCTGTATCGTTTTATTTGCATCATGCAAAAAAGATGAAACCCCTCCCCCATCGAAGATCAACATCCTATCACCAGCGGCCAATACTTCTTTTCAGGTTTTCGATACCATCGAAATTAAACTTCTGATTGAATCGCAACAGCCGGAAGTAGGTTTGCGGATTTCGCTGCTCGATGCAAATTACAGCCCGGCATCGCCAATAAATCCTTGGGTTGTTTCAAGTTTTGAAACAAATGTTGAGGCCACATTGCATTTTTTGCTTGTCTACGAATACCTGGAATCAGGCAATTACTATTTGTATTTTAAGGTTACTGACCAATCCGGAACGGTAAACACCTATCGAAGTATTTACATTGAAGGTATTCATAGAGCGTTCGAAGGGGTATTTATCGTAAGTGAGGTTTCAGCAAATCAAACGGGAATTGAAAAACTGGGTATTGATTTAACAGGTGAGAAAATTAAAATAATGGCAGGGAATTATGC
>Ga0075120_10002993_pt1 | contig 11843 bp, 10 predicted proteins | sample AntAceMetag02UKL_FD_69792 | JGI IMG/M metagenome (GOLD analysis project Ga0075120, IMG submission 69792) | Saline lake microbial communities from Ace Lake, Antarctica - Antarctic Ace Lake Metagenome 02UKL | ecosystem: Environmental > Aquatic > Non-marine Saline and Alkaline > Saline | place... | reverse complement strand
TGCTGCTTTTGGTAGTGGTTCATCTGGTACAGTATTCGGTGCGCAAGGCTCAGCTTCATTTTTATCTAGAACAACTGCGATACTTGCAGCTGTTTTTTTCTCAACCAGCTTAGCCCTTGCTGTTCTAAGTGGCAGCACTGGAGGTGATGTGGATATTATGGCTGTTCCTGTTGTAGAGCAATTAGAAACAGAAGTGCCTGTAATTGATGGTGAGCAAACCATTACTGATGAGCCGCTGGTAATCGAAGCAGACATGCCAGAAACTGGAGAAGAGGCCGTCATCATAGACGATGTAGTTACTGAAGAAGGGGTACCTGAGATTGTAGTTGATGACGTTGTTATTGAAGAAGACGTAGTGACTCCATAACACAGAAAAAGCCGATGTGGTGAAATTGGTAGACACGCCATCTTGAGGGGGTGGTGACGCAAGTCGTGCCGGTTCAACTCCGGCCATCGGCACCAAATCACAGAATCATACCGTGTCATACGGTTTTAAAACCCGCAAGCTGAAAGGCTTAGCGGGTTTTTTTATGCCTTATGGTATATCATCCAATGTTAACAAATACCAATAAAGTGCTGGTATTTTGGTATTCATCTGTCAAAAACCTTGGACCAATGCTGGAGGCCTGGTGCGCGCGTAGAAAGGGCCTGCCAACTTGATATTTTTAGCTCATTAATCATTTTTCTGCATAATTCTATAGCAGGTCCTATCCTTTGTCGTTATATAGCAAGAGTATAATTCAGATACGAGTGAGCAATGCTGCAATAGAAATGTAGTGAAATTCATAGCTAGCAGGATTGGCGATGAGTCGATGTTCCACTCGGTAATAGATCTTGTCTAGCGTTTCTGCCAGAGGAAGGTCGGCAGGTAATGCTGAGGCAAGAATTGACTCTGAAAAGGCACGCAAGAATCCAGTGTAGCTGCGAGCCCATGTAACTTTATCGCCATTATCGTTGAGCGCCACATTAAATGGGACTGAAACCTCGCGGGTCTCGGCTTTCTCAACACGAAAAGTCTTAGCTAACCATGAGTCTGCTTCAATAGGTGCGAGTAACTCCCCGAGAGTCCTGAAATAGATTGGAAAGACAAGTTCTTCATATACCTCGCGCTGGAATATTCCTTCCTCGACACAATCAAGAACCGAATCGCTTAGCACATCATAAATGCCATTACTGGTCGATAAGCTCGAACACCTGGATAAGGAGTTTACCGCCATAGACAGGCTCTTCGGCTCGTGCTGCATAGAAACGGTGCAGATCATTTGCGGCTTGAATCCGGAAAGGTGCTCGTTCACTCTCGGTAACCGATACGTCTTTACTCGATGCTAATGGCCCGGGTCCCATTGGGAGAATATAATTCGGTAGCCTGTCATCCGGTTTTTTTTCAAGCCATCCGATTGTGTTAAAGGTGGTGGCAATTTGCAGGCTTTGAGGAGGAACAATACGGCCGTATGCTGTGCCACCAATTGCACAGGGAAAGACATTAGCGCCTGACAGGGCTGGCTTGCCCGTCAGGGAAAAGATTGGTAAATAGCTGATTGAAATCGTTGGTCGGAAGATCGTTAAAAAACACTTCTATTGGCAGGTCGGATTGGCAACGAAGTCTGCTGATCAGACGATTCATAACGTAAATAGCATTTCCTCCTTCAGAAGATCCAATATCCAAAATGCTCAGTGAATTTTGGTTGTCAGGTGATATCGGCAAGTCTGCAATGGCTTCCTCTATCCATGGAAGAAATGCCTCCAATGCAGAGCGTTGTTCTTTCGAGTGAGCGTTATAATACCCCCCCCCACCCTTCATACCTGTTGTGCTTGGCATACTTCTCCCTTTACTATTACTATTGGTTTATCGAACGTTACACAAAACTAATATAAAATATTCCAGAGTGTTTGAAAAAAACTGAGGATTAATGTACCGTGAATAATTAAAACACGCAAAATGTTTTGCGATCGGTGTGCTGGGACACGCATTCGATTTTTAATCAGTAGCGCATGAAATAGGGAGGGTTATTAATTGTGCATATCTTAAAACAAGCTTGCAGGGCGTTTGGGGTTGACCTTTACGTTTATGTTTGGCTATGTCACCATTAAACATTGAAACATATTGTGTTTCATAGGGAAACTTTATTTCATGCTGCTTACTGCTTAGGTTCTCAAGGCCGAATTAATTAAGGATTCCAAATTTAACGGTGACAGAGCCATATGTTTTGATCACTAAGCGCATGCATTTTATGTTGATGCTTAAGACAGCGATGACGCTTTGCTAGTAATAAATACTTCGGTTAGCGGTAGTTCATATATAAATTCGCTATTATAGATGCTCTAACAGCTTTTAAGAGGGGGTATTGCGTTAGTGTCTGAATTGGTGAAGAGGAATACTTGTCCGGATTGATAGCGGAATATCTAATTGAAACCGTTATTAAGACTTCATCTATGTGAGAACAACTTTTCGTAAACAGGGAGGTACTCCTTCTCAGAGCATAATGAGAAAAGTTCAGCTATCTGGATGGTCTGCCCTTTACCTCAGTACTAAAAGCCACGCTAGCTTATATCTTATGCTGCTATAAACAAGCGGTACGCATACATGGGGTGATGCAAATATATTGATTACCACTATTTTTCACAAAGACCGGATAATCCGATGCAGCTTTTGCGAAAAATAATGGTGTAATTATTTATTGAAAGTCACTTAAACGTATAAACCAAGCCGCAGATTTATAATAACGACGATATAAGATGATTAGAATAACTTATTTTCTACGACCGTTTAAGTCGTATTGCTGCAAAACCGGCCAAACCAAGCATCATTAGAATCATAGACCATTCAGATAGAGTAGGTATATTCTTAGGTGCAGATTCAGTTTCAGGTCCAGGTCCAGGTGTACCTACCTTGTATGTAACGACAAGCTCAGCACTTTCATAAACATAGTCTTCCCAGACAAAGAAAATTGGTGGTGGTGGATTCAAGTTGCCTGCAGCAACTATCATAAAGTATGCAAGATCAGGAGCTTCAAGGTTTTCGTATATTGCTGAAACTTGTAAATCAAATTCAAGAGTGCCACTTCCCTCACTTTTTATTATAGAGCTTACATCGACAGGATAATTTATACAAGGAGCAACTGGCGCTGGAGGTAAACTTGGGTTTTCTATTCCTGCATTAGTTGCGACGATAACTTGAGCTTCAGTAATAACAGGGGGAACAACAGAAGGAGAAAAAGGATTTGGTTGAACGGGAAAGGTGACGTTTGATATTGGATTAGTCCCCATTATATTAGCAACAATCGCGTTTTCCATTGGAGCGTCAATTGTTCGACCAAAAGTGGTTGATAGATCATCCGCCAGGCAAATATTTAATATTGCGGTTGCAACATTGGATGTAGTGGTGTAAGGAATTGAAACGTGATGTGAACTTGTAGCTACTCCAGGATATAGGCCAGGCTCAGGAGTACTGGAATTATTTCCGGTCTCAGAAATTAAAGTAAGATCAGAGTGAGGGGCTGGAAAAGTATCTCCAGCTGCGTTAACATTATTTGTAATGATTAGAGCAAAAGATGCAACTAAAAATTGTAATTTTATATTTCTCATTTATATTCCTTCTGTTAGTTATAGCTCTGTCATTGTTAAATACGGAATCCTTAAATTAATGCGGTTTTAAGTATCTAATCAGTAAGCAGCATGAAATAAAGCTTCTCATTGAAACACAATATGTTTCAATGTTTAATGGTGATATAGCTTGGTTATAAATCCATTGTTGAGATTTTGATATTAAAATCGATTGAAAGTATAGCACGTAATTATAATTTTTTTACACCTTTTTGTTGAAGAAATAGATCAGTGAAGATGCCCTGAAACTCTGTTATCGCGATTGATGACGATAGATCACCCTAATAAAGTGTTAACTACTTTTAGCTCCAGATGAAGGATGCCAAAGATACCACTCCCCTCAAAACGACGGTCAAAAATGCACTGACAGGAACAATTTATCACTTTGCATGCATGCATTACAAAAATGCACGTTGGGTTTATAGTCAAAGAAAGAGCAATTATGCTGATTTAAGCTTTACAGATGCAAAAGTTAGTAGTATTTCTATAGTTGGTGTTATTGTTTAAACATTTAGCTGACGTCATAACCGGCGTCTTGTTGCCGACGGAATTAAACAAACGGATGATCAAGAACAGGATGTCACTTGGTTAAGCTATACACTACACTTGACTATAGCCCATGTCTCTTTTAGGTGTTCCCTAAAAAAACATGACTTTGTCGCTATGGCTAATACTGAATTGCATAAGCTACATTTGTAGAGACCAGAGAAAATGAATCTTTTAGTGCAAGTGGAAAAAGTGACACACCTAAAGTACAGTGCTTAAGAATTGGGGAAAAGAATCAAAGGTCGCATAAAAATGGGAATAAGCTTGATAAGCCGCGAAACCAGCTAAAACAATGAAAAGAAAGCCACTCAAACGATGTAATAAAGTCAGTGGTATTTTTTTTAGCAAAGTGCGGCCAGCAATAACACCTAAAATTGAGGTGCTAGCTAAAGCGAGCGTAGATCCGATCCAGATTGCCTCAGGCAGGGCAGTGCTGCTCAATGCAACAACAGCAAGCTGAGTCTTATCACCGAATTCAGCTACGCTAATTAACAAGAAAGTGGTAAAGAAAAGATTATGACCACTTTTCTCTTGTAGCTGCTCTGCATCATCTTCAACGCCGTTAAAAAATAATGCGTGAATTCCAAAGGTAGCAAAAAGAATGCAGACAAGTGTGGCAACAATATAAGCAGGAACCCAGTTTGCAATGGCTAGCCCAAAGATGACAGCCAGGGTATTGAGTAAGGAAAAAGCTAGGATAGCCCCTAGAATAACAGGCATAGCACGGTGTCTGGCTGCCAGGGTCATGCAAACCAGTTGGCTTTTGTCGCCCATTTCAGCTGCAATAATTAGAGCATAGCTGGTGCTAATAGGCGTAAACCAGTTAAAAAAAGATGCAGGCAGGTGTAAGGAAAAGAAATCCATCGTTTATTGTCTTGAGAATAATAAATAGTGAGTTGAGCTTGGGAAATATTTGATCATATTTTTTATACGAATGAATTTGAACCTATAATCGATTGCCATACTTCGCGCGGTGACGGTTGCGGATTTTACAGTGAGTTGATTTTGGTCGAGAGCAAGGCGTTGAAACAGGCGTATGGCAAGCTACGCAACTGTTTCAGCAAAGCAGCTATAGGCAAAAATAGGTCGCAAGAAAACCGCAAATGTGACTATACGAAGTATATATTAATCTCGGCCAATAATTTCAATTGCATTGGCATCAGGATCACGAAAAAATAGAGCTTTACGCCCGGATTTGCTCATTGTATAAAAAATATTATTTTTATCCAGAGAATGACGTACTAAATCAAAATTATCGACCGTTAACGCAACATGCCGGTCGCGACCACCATGCTCAGGTCTTCCTGTTGTTGGATCTATATTATCTAATAATAGAATATGTAATTGTTGATGCTCACCTAACTGAAACCAGGCACCAGGAAAGCCCAAATCAGGTCGTGCTACCTGCTGTAAGCCAATGATTTCTGTATAAAATTTAGTCGAAGCTTCTAAATCAGAAATCATTAAGCTGCAGTGATGTAATAAAAAGTTTAATTTTGCCATGTAAATATTATGTTTGATGAGGTGTAATTATACGGTTACTGTAAAGAATCACCTGTAGATATTACATTGTAATATATTTGCATGAGACCTTTGCACAAAGCAGTAAATCGTTGTCTATTTGAGTAATAGTCATATTTTTAAAAAATATATTTTATTAAATATTAGCTACTTGTCGATTTCTCCCTTTTTTTGCTTCTTTAATAGATTTACCCTGTCTGAGCACATTTTAGCCTTGTTATTGGGTTCGTTTTTATATTGTATGCGATTGTAGTCAACATGAAACGTGTTTTATATCTTTGCATTCCCAGGTAATGTGTTTTTCTGCTTGCATGGTGTCGTTTTAGAACTCCAAAAACACACTGAAATATACTGCAAATACTTGACCATTGGTGATTTTGTATTTCGGTGCCAGTGATTGATTTTTTTCTTTGTGCTGGGTCTGATTTATATCCCTTAAAAAATATATCCTGTTGTTACTGGCGTAGCCTTTATCTGTGAATAATTCATTTTCTTTCTGACTTCCATTAAAGCGAGCTATGCTTGTTACTCGGCCTACAATCGACTGCTTTAATGCAGCCATCTTCATCTAAATTGAAATTGACTGTATTTTGACGTAGGGAGAGACTTTGATAGGCTTCTATTACCATGAAATCATGCTGTATTTGTGCATCGCATAAACTAGTTTGAGATACGTTTTCCTGGCCATAATCGTTTTCTTATGGTTGTTTGATATACTTCTTGCTTACCAAATTATGCCGAATACTTCGTGTAAAAGTCTCTACTAAATCTGATTTTAAGCCGAACAACGATCTTAGCCACTCATAAGCAGTTTTGATGATCACGCTAGCGATTTAATTTACATAACCGATATTAGGCTCTTATTAGGCTCTGGTTTTCAGTAGCAGTAAAATCAAGTTTAATTGTCTAGAACTCACATATTATCGAGTGTCCGATAGTTATAGTTACGCCACAATATTTGCAAGTCAGTTGTGGATAATGTCTAAGGGGGTGTTAGGCATTTCTTTAGGCCCAGACTTGAGCAAGTAAAACTACAGCTTAGTCAACTTTTGCTAACCTGGTGCAAGAAACCCAGGTTTCTGGTTCGGCGATAATCTTTCGGCAAGTCATACGGACGGGAGATTCAAAAACTTTTAGTGTATTGGTGCATGAGAAAATGTTTGCCAAACTGGATATTTTAAGTACTTCAAACTATATTGTAAGTAATTAGTAACAAATTCGACTCATCGATAGCATTGATAAGAACTATTAAATAAACTGACTAAGCCCAAAACCATCCGGTTACTTTTTAGGTACTGGGCAAAGAAGAGGTTACCATGAAACAGACGAACTACCCTGAAGACTGGCCTGATATTGATAGTGCCTATTACAAGCGCTCGGTTATGTTGTTTGCTGCGGTTAAAAAATTACTGAGTGTTAACCTCAAATTATTTGCCGACAAGCAAACCCTTCACGGTGATATTTTCTTATTCAATCATTTCTCCCGTTTCGAAACGTTTATTCCTCAATTCCTGCTGTATGAAAAAACCGGTGCTTATAGTTGCGCTATCGCATCGGCTGAGTTTTTTAATGAAACTAACTTTTTGTCAAATTATCTTAAACAAGTAGGCGTTTACCCGCACAATCATCCACGTCTGTTTGCTATGTTAGCGGGACAAATATTACGCGGTCGTAAAGTCATCATTTTTCCAGAAGGTGGCATGGTAAAAGATCGTCGTGTTATCGATAAACAAGGCCACTATAGTATCTATTCGCGCATTGCCGGTAATAGGCGCAAGCAACATACTGGCCCTGCTGTTTTAGGGCAGGGTGTGGAAGCTTTAAAAGCCGCTATTCGTTATGCTTTTAAAAAAAAGGATATGGATCGCTTGCAGCACTGGAAAGAACTGCTTAAATTTGAAAACCTTGACGAACTTATGGCTTCAGCGCTTAAGCCTACCTTAATTGTGCCTTCCAATATTACCTTTTACCCAATTCGTGTGTCGGAAAACCTGTTGTTTAAAAGCGTGGAAATGCTTTCTAAAGGAATGACTCTGCGGCAATCTGAAGAATTATTAATCGAAAGTAATATTATGCTCAAGGATACAGATATGGATATACGCATGGGAAAGCCTGTTAATCCATGTTGTGTCTGGGGTAAACATACACATTATATGATGGATAAAGTGGCACCAAATATTGTTGAACTGGATGATGTCTTCAGACTAAAGACTGCACCCAGGAATTGGCAGGAACGTTTGTTAGGCCATTATTTTGTCAATAACGCAAAGTGTTCGCGCAATCAGTATACCCATAGTATCTATGCAAATGTAACGGTGAATCTAAGTCATTTAGCTTCGACGCTAATCATGAGCCTTATCAGTGCTAACCGGCAAAAAATCTCTAAACAGCAATTTTATACAGTGCTGTATATTGCCATTAAAACCTTACAGAAACAAACAACTATTCATTTACATCGCAGTTTGTTAAATCCTTATGATTACGGTGATCTGGTTTACGGAACTAATTCGCGTTTTGATCAATTTATCTGTATTGCAAAAGATGCTGGACTGATTAGTGAGCAGGAGGGGTGTTATCATTTTTTACCCAAATTATGTGCCGATCATGATTTTGACCAGATTCGCCTGGAAAATCCAATTGCCGTGTATAACAACGAAGTTCAACCTTTACGCACTATTCGTAATCACGTAATGGATGCTGAGCGGAGCTATTCTAATATTGACCCATGCCAATTAGCAGCCTGGCATTTTGAAGATGAGCAAATTAACCTGTCTTTTGAACGACAAAGCTTTAGTCCTAAAACCAGTGATGCTATAACAGAGCAACTGGAAACAGTAACGGCGGATCCCTCTCCATTTTTTATTCAGGCTAAAGAACCTAATGGCTATGGAATATTATTGATACATGGTCTGTTAGCCAGCCCGGCTGAATTGCGTGAGTATGGTCACTACCTTGCACGACAGGGATATACAGTGCTGGGTATTAGAATTCAGGGGCACGGCACTTCACCTTATGCTTTAAGAAAATTGAGTTATCAGCAATGGTTTCAAAGCGTGCAAAAAGGTTTCAATATTTTGTTAGCACATTGTCCTAAGATATTTGTCATAGGTTTTTCAACTGGGGGGGCCTTGGGATTGAAACTCGCGGCGGAAAGTCATAGCGAAATACTAGGCGTAGTAGCTGTATCGGTTCCGATAAAATTTGTAAATTCTAGTTTTATGCTAGTTCCATTGGTACATAATACTAATACTTTTGTGCAATGGATGTCATCATTTGAAGGTGTAAAGCCCTTTATCGAAAACGCCCCTGAACATCCCGATATTAATTATCACAATACGCCTGTCAGGGCTTTGTACGAACTTCGCATGTTAATCCAGGAATTAGAAAAGCTATTGCCTGATGTAAAAGTACCTAGTCTATTGATCTATGCTGATCAGGACCCTGTAGTGTCAATTCAGAGTGCCCAGACTGTGTTTGAAAAACTAGGTGCAATAGACAAAAAATTACATATCATACATGCCGATCGACATGGCATATTAATGGAAAATATCGACAATACATGGTGCTTGATTGACGACTTTTTAAAGCAGCAAAGTCACCTTCTGGCGAATGAAAATTTACAAGTACAGTCTTTTCCAACACGGGAGATAGTCTCATGAAAAACGTGGTAATTGCAGCCTACGTAAGGTCGCCGTTCACTCCGGCTAATAAAGGTGCTCTAATGACTGTTAGAGCTGATGATATGGCCGCACAAGTCGTGAAAGCATTGATTGTTAAATCAGGTATTGATGCAAATGATATAGAAGATTTAATTCTGGGTTGTGCTTTCCCTGAAGGAGAGCAGGGCATGAATATGGCACGACTGGTCGTCTATTTAGCAGAGCTGCCGATTAGTATTGCGGGAGTAACGATTAATCGCTTCTGCGGTTCATCTATGCAGGCCATACATTTCGCTGCGGGTGCAATCCAGATGAATGCTGGTGACGCCTTTATTTGTGCAGGTGTTGAGTCGATGAGTCGGATTCCTATGGGAGGGTTCAATTATTTACCTAACCCAGAGCTATATCAACGCTATCCCCAAGCTTATATCAATATGGGTGAGACAGCCGAAAATCTGGCAAATAAATATCATATCTCGCGGTTTGATCAGGAAGTTTTTGCTCTATTGAGTCAGCAAAAAGCCGCTATAGCTCAGCAGCAAGGTCTGCTGGACGATGAAATTATTCCAATCTTATCTAGTCGCGGGGTGCAAATTATTCAGGATACATGTCTGCGTCCTGATTCTAACGCGCAGAGCATGGCCGAGCTTAAACCAGCATTTTCATCTCATGGTAGTGTGACCGCCGCCACCTCTTCACCGCTAACCGATGGCGCTGCCGCAGTGCTGGTTTGTAGTGAGGAGTATGCTGATATTCATGGATTAGCGAAATTAGCGCGTATTAAATCGATTGCCGTTTCCGCCTGTCTGCCAGAAATTATGGGTATAGGTCCTGTTGCGGCAACAAAAAAAGCACTACAAAGGGCTAATTTATCTCTGTCTGATATGGACATAGTTGAACTCAATGAAGCTTTTTCTGCACAAAGTCTGGCGGTATTACAGGATTTACCTATCGCTGCAGAAAAGCTGAATATTGATGGTGGAGCAATCGCTTTAGGACATCCCTTAGGTGCGACTGGTGCACGAATCACCGGTAAAGCAGCGAGTCTATTGCAGCGTGAAAATAAACAATTTGCACTGGCAACTCAATGTATAGGAGGAGGTCAAGGCATTGCCACGATATTGGAGGCAGTGTCATGAATATTGAAAAAGTAGCTGTTATTGGTGCGGGGGTGATGGGAAGTGGTATTGCCGCTCATATTGCCAATGCTGGAATTCCAGTCTATTTACTAGATGTTGTGGCTAAAGACAGCAACCAGCGTAATGCTATTGCAGAAGGTGCGATAGCAAAAATGCTAAAAACCAAGCCAGCGCCGTTTATGCATAACAAAAATGCTCGATTGATTACTGCGGGTAATATAGAAGACGATTTAGAGCATTTGGCCGAGGTCGACTGGGTGATAGAGGCTGTGATTGAAAATCCGGACATCAAGCAGGAATTGTATGAAAAGCTAGAGTGTATCTGTGGGCCTAATACTCTGATTTCCTCAAATACTTCAACTTTGCCGCTGAATATATTAACCGCTAAGCAGGCAGATAGCTTTAAACGGCGTTTTATGATTACCCATTTTTTTAACCCGCCGCGTTATATGCGTTTGCTGGAGTTAGTGACTTCAGCTGACCTGGATCAAGATTTATTTCAAGCTGTTAGTGATTTTGCTGATGTTAATTTAGGAAAAGGCAATGTACTTTGTAAAGACACACCTGGATTTATTGCCAATCGAATTGGTACATTCTGGATGCAAACGGCAGTATTAGAAGCCATTGAGCTTAAGTTGAGTGTCGAACAATGTGATGCTGCATTGAGCCTGTTCGGTATTCCCCAAACGGGCATATTTGGTTTGTTAGATCTAATTGGGCTGGATTTAATGCCGCATGTGCTAAATAATTTTAAACAGGTTTTAAAGCCTGAAGACCGTTTACATAGCATTACAGAGGTGCCGCAGATATTACAAACCATGATTACAGCGGGCAACACTGGACGAAAGGGCAAAGGAGGTTTCTATCGTTTGCAAGCCGATGGTAAAATAAAAATTAAACAGGCGATTGATCTACAGCGGGGTACTTATCATCTGAGCAAACGTTTTAAAATCGAAGGAATAACACATAAGCCGGCTGATTTAAGGCAATTTCTTGAAGCTGATGAAGCGCTTAGTATCTATGCATGGCGAGTATGGTCAGCAACCTTTATTTATGCTGCGGAATTAATCCCGGAAATTGCAGATGATATTGATGCCATAGATAGTGCAATGCGGCTTGGTTATAACTGGCGGTATGGACCATTTGAACTATTAGATCGTCTAGGTGTCGAATGGTTTATGCAAAAAATACAACCAGAGCAACAGCCTTTGCCTGAACTTATTGTTAATGGGCAAAGCTTATACCGTAGCGAGTCAGGTATTCTGCAATACCGGGATAAGTCGAGCAATTACCACTCAATACAGCGTGCAGATGGGGTATTACTGCTGAGTGATATCAAATTACAAAAACCAGCTATTCTGGAAAATGCATCAGC
>Ga0075120_10002989_pt1 | contig 11861 bp, 11 predicted proteins | sample AntAceMetag02UKL_FD_69792 | JGI IMG/M metagenome (GOLD analysis project Ga0075120, IMG submission 69792) | Saline lake microbial communities from Ace Lake, Antarctica - Antarctic Ace Lake Metagenome 02UKL | ecosystem: Environmental > Aquatic > Non-marine Saline and Alkaline > Saline | place... | reverse complement strand
TGTACATGAGGATTTCAGGATTTTGCAGCAACGCAGTAGATGGGTGAGTTTTCGTTCAAACACTATATAAATTCTATTTAAAGTTGACCTTGATAGAACAGACATTTACGTTTCAAAAGAGAAGATACATTATAATGTTATTGATTCAAAAGATTTTTCGGAGATTAAAATGATGGAAGTAAACTTAAGAGGGAACGTAAGGGTAGATGCCATACTGAAAGTTGATTACCGAAAGGTTTCACAGGAAGATTACAAAAGGTACGAAAGTAAACCTGAGGTTATCTTTAAAAATGCTTTTGGCGAACCCATTGAGGTGCCCGAAATTGAAGGAAAAATTGAAGGGGTTGATTTAGAGTTACTCTACAAACTTATATATCAGGCAAACCTGAAAATAGACAGAATTCTGGATATACTGGAAACCAAAGATACTGAAAGGCATCCATCTGCCGGCAGTGAAAGTGTAAACATCAGTGGTTCCGGAATTAAATTCGCTGCAACCCATCGTTTTTTGATTGGCAATATCATTGCACTCAGGGTTTTTCTTCCTTTAGACTTAGCATCCGGATCATGGATAAATGTGCTTGGAAAAGTAAAGTCGGTCACAAAATCCGATTCAAAAAACATATATAATACTGCAGTCAAATTTATAGATTTATCTGAAGGCGATCGGGAAATAATCATCAGATATGTGTTCAAAAGGCAGAAAGAACTCCTCAGGCTTGGTTCCGAGGTGAAAACCGAGAATGATCGAGTAGTTGATTAGTCTGGTACCGATAGTTACTAAGGATTATCATTTTCGTTTTTAAAGTCTTTTAAAACCTTATGGTTTAAAAATAGATCTGATATTTTATTTGCATTGTTCCCGCATAAATAGTATCACGATTCTTAATGAATTTGAAACAAATATTAAAATTAATGCTGTATCTATTTGGTTTTTTGGTCCTATGCAGCATCTGTTACGCAGATAGCAAGACAAAAAGCGATACAGATATTACCAGGCAAAATGATCAGATCATCAAGGCCGTTCATGCATCCGGCGGCTTGATTTTCATGATTCCCCCTTACTGGGGGCAAGAATCTACAAGGGTTGGGTTTAAACTATTGGCAGAGCATCTTGGAAATGCCCTCAATAATGAAGTGGCCCTGGTTATTTTGAAAGACTATGAATCATTATTAAAAAGGACAATGGCCGATGAAGTAGACATAGGGTTTTATGGTCCCGCCCTTTATGCGAAGACTAAAAAATCCTATCCCCAACTTAGGTACCTTGCCACAAGTATTTGGAAAACGACGGGGAAGGCCACGTATTACTCCTATTTAATAACAAAGAAAGGATCTGGATTGTTGAATCTTGCAAGCCTGAAGGGAAAATCTTTTGCTTTTGGCTCAAAGGATTCTACGGGCGGTTACATGTATCCCAGGGCATGGATGAAAGGCAATAACCTTGATCCAAAAACATATTTCAAGTCTGTTAACTTTCTTGGATCACATGACAATGTCCTTGATGCTATTGCACAAGGGAAGGTTGACGCAGGGGCGGTCTCCCCCGGGCCTTTGGAAAAAAAGACAAAAAAGAATACGGCAATGTGTTTAATCGGATTAGAAAATTTGGGCCTATTCTATCTTCTGTGATGGCAGTGGGCAATAAAATGCCTGATGAAACAATCGAGATACTCACCAAAGGGTTATTGGCACTGCCTAAGTCAGTTATAGATGTTAAAGAACTTGATTACATCGGATTTAAAGTTCTTTCCGACGAAGCTTATGATCAATTCCGGAGAATAATAAATATTACAAAGCTGGATGGGAATAAGTAATATTTTTAATCTGTTTAGAGTCATTACTTTATGGTATATTGCTGAGAAAAGTTGACACAAAGGGGGGGGGGGTCATTTTTAGATTTCGCTCTATTCGAGCAAGGATAATATTTTCATCAAGCCTGTTCCTGTTGATTGTAGGCCCGGCAATCATTGCATACGCCACCATCTATGTTCGCAATTTCGCATTACACAGGACTAAGGATCAAGTTCGATTTATTGCACAGGACTACGCAACACATGCTCAATACGAATTAAATAAGGCAATGGATAGCTTAAACCTCCTGGCCATAATCCTGCGTAAAGTAAAAGATCCTATTGAACCTATGAATATCGAGCGCGAGCAGGTAGATACTTTACTTCAGTCTATTCTTATACAAAATAATAATTTTTTGGATGTATACACCTGCTGGCTTCCCAATGCCTTTGATGGTAAGGACAAATACTACGAGAATGAGCCGGGGCATGACAATACAGGCCGTTTTGCAATCCATTGGTACCGAAACGAATACGGAATAATCGATGTTGAGCCGTGCAGTTATGTTCATAAAAAAGGCCCTAATGATAACCTTCTTGCTCATAAAGTGACAAAACAGCCTTTCATTACAGACCCGCATATTCATAAGATAGGCGGAAAAGATCAAAATATTATTTCATTGGTGACTCCGATTAACGTAAAAGAAAAATATTACGGTATTGTCGGCGTAGATCTTAAAGCTGAAGTATTGCAGCGTTTAATCGAGAAGGAGATCGGGATCAGGGAAAGGATTGCTCGGGTTACAATCCTAAGCCAAAGCCAAAAGATCATCGCCACAACAAATATGCATAATCTGCCAGGTGAGAATGCATCTAAAACTATCGAGTACATGAACCGATATGTTGATGAGATAGCTTATGGCAAAGAATTTAATAGAAAATTTAATGATGAAATTGTGTTTTTTGCCCCTATTAAGACCTTCACCCCCAAGCCTTGGTGGGTCATTGTCTCCATTGCCAGAGTTGAAATCACTGCCGAAGCCAGTGCCCTGTCAACGCAGCTGATATTTGTTGGAGTGGGGTGTATTATTTTATCAATTATATTCTCTTGGCTCCTCTCAAGCAGCCTTGTCAAACCTTTGAGTCTATTGGTAAAAAGCGTCAAGCAAATTGGAGGGGGTGATTATGCCCATGTTGTTAAAAATGTAGGTTCTTCAGACGAAATCAGAGAACTTGCTACAGCATTTAACAATATGTCATTGGATATTAAAAACAGAGAGCTTGAACGTAATAAGAACCAAAAAGCGCTGCGGGGCAACGAAGCATCTCTGGCGAGTATCTTCCGGGCAGCCCCGACGGGCATTGGGGTGGTTTATGACAGGGTTATTCACACGGTTAATGACCGATTGTGTGAGATGACAGGATATTTAAAAGAAGAACTTGTGAATCAAAGTGCAAGGATCCTTTATCCTAGTGACCAAGACTTTGAGTATGTGGGGAAGGAAAAATACAGGCAAATTCAGGATCATGGAACCGGAACCGTGGAGACTAAATTGCAGTGCAAGGATGGTAAAACAATCCATGTGCTGCTGAGTTCAACTCCCATTGATGTTAAAAATTTGTCAGCCGGAGTTACCTTTACAGTACTGGACATAACATTGCGCAAAAAAGCTGAACTTGAATTGCGAGAGAGTGAAACAAAATATCGCTCTATGATGGAATCAATGAAAGACCTGGTCTATATCTGCTCGGCGGATTATCGAGTTGAGTATATGAATCCTGCCATGATCAAAAGGACGGGGAGAAATGCCATAGGAGAATATTGTTTTAAAGCCCTGCATAACTTTGATCAAAAATGCCCATGGTGTAAACAAAAAAAAATGCTGGAAAATGTACATTTTGAAATGAAAAACACCAGCCCAAAGGACAACCGTTCTTACCATGTTTCTATCTCACCTGTTGTTCACGAGAACGGATCTGTTTCAAAAATGATTATTCTTAGAGACACTACTGATTTAAAAAAAATAGAACTCCAACTCCAACAAGCACAGAAAATGGAATCCATCGGCACCCTTGCCGGCGGTATTGCCCATGATTTTAACAATATTCTTTTCCCCATTTTAGGTCATTCGGAGATGCTATTGGAAGATGTCCCTGAAGACAGTCCATTCCGAAATAGCCTGAACCAAATTTTTACCAGTGCCTTGAGAGCCAGTGAACTGGTAAAACAGATACTCACATTTTCCCGTCAAGAGAGCAGTGAATTAAAATTGATGAAAATGCAACCGATTATCAAGGAAGCATTAAAACTTATCCGGTCTACAATCCCCACAACAATTGAAATTAAACAGTATATCAAAACTGACTGCGGTGTGATTAAAGCTGATCCAACTCAAATTCATCAAATTGTAATGAATCTTGCAACCAATGCTTATCATGCCATGGAAGAAACAGGCGGGGAACTGAAAGTAACCCTCAAGCAAATAGAATTAGGTGAGCATGAGGTAATAACGCCTGATATGACACCTGGAGCTTATGCCTGTTTAACCATATCTGATACTGGCATAGGCATGGATAAAGAGTTAATAGAAAAAATCTTTGACCCGTTTTTTACCACCAAAAAACAAGGTAAAGGGACAGGAATGGGTCTTTCAGTGGCACACGGCATTGTTATAAGCATGGGTGGAACTATCCAGGTATATAGTGAACCTGGAAAAGGAACACAATTCAATGTCTATTTTCCATTAGAAAAAATATTTTTAGAAGAACAGATAAACCAAGACCAAAATAAACAAAACATTTTGGGAGGCACTAAACGAATTTTGCTTGTGGATGATGAAACAGGTATCATTACAATGGAAAAACAGATGCTGGAGCGTTTGGGGTATCACGTCACTTCACGTACCAGCAGTCTTGAAGCTCTTGAGGCTTTCCGTGCAAATCCAGACAAATTTGACCTGGTTATCACTGATATGGCAATGCCAAATATGCCTGGAGATAAACTATCCGTGGGATTGACTAAAATACGCCCTGATATTCCCATATTGCTTTGCACAGGGTTCAGCGAAAACATGTCTGAAGAAAAGGTGGCATCTCTGGGCATTAAAGGCTTTTTATTTAAGCCGATTGTGATGAAAAATCTTGCCGGAAAAATACGTGAGGTGCTGGATGGAAATAATGGAGTGCTGGAATAATGGTTATATGGCTTGCATTTTAAACATCCCCAAGGTGTTAGGTGTTGAGTGATCGAGTTGGAAAACAATTTCTTCATTATACTTTGATTAATATTTTTAGACAAAAACATAGCTCCGCCCTGTCGGTTACAATCGCCTGCCGATTAAAATAAATTTTTACCGAACAAATAAGTGTAAGGGCAATATGTATGCCATCAAAACAAAACCGCGATTGGCACACAATTGGCAGAATCAATCGCCATTAAACGTAGGCGACAAAAAAATGACGCTTCCTGTCAAAACAGATAGTTAGCCGCGCTGTGAAAATGTAAGAAAGCTCATGAAATAAAATTGTATCAAATTTTTGGCATGAGTTTTGCTTATATAAATTCTATTTAAAGTTGGTCTTGTTTAAAATTGGCCTTGATAAACAGACATTTACATTTCAAAAGAAAAGAGGAAATACACTATAATGTTATCGATTCAAAAGATTTTGAGGAAATTAAAATGGAGAAAGTAAGCCCGAGAGGGAACGTAAGGGTGGATGACATACTGAAAGTTGATTACCGGAAGGTTTCACAGAAAGATTACAAAAAGTGCGAAAGCAAACCGGAAATTATCTTTAAAAATGCTTTTGGCGAACCCATCAAAATACCAGAAATTGAAGGAAAAATTGAAGGGGTTGATTTAGAGTTACTCTACAAACTTATATATCAGGCAAACCTGAAAATAGACCATATTCTGGATATACTGGAAACCAAAGATACTGAAAGGCAATCATCTGCCGGCAGTGAATGTGTAAACATCAGCGGTTCCGGAATGAAATTCGCTGCAAACCATCATTTTTTGATTGGCAATATCATTGCACTCAGGATTTTTCTTCCTTTAGACTTAGCCTCTGGATCATGGATAAATGTGCTTGGAAAAGTAAGGTCGGTCACAGAATCCGATTCAAAAAACAGATATAATACTGCAGTCAAATTTATAGATTTGTCTGAAGGCGATCGGGAAATAATCATCAGGTATGTGTTCAAAAGGCAGAGAGAACTCCTCAGACTTGGTGCGGACGTGAAAACCGAGAATGATCGAGTAGTTGATTAGTCGGGTACCGACAATAAGGGTTCACTCAAAAATAACGGCTTCACAGGATAAGCCCTTAAATAAACAGGAAGTAAAGGAACTGGCAATTTATCAGGTTCTATTATAAAACGAGATCTTTAACAGTTGCCCAGCTATAAAATGTATGATAAAAGTTAAATTGTTTGAATTTATTAATTTTGTCTTACCCATTTTGCATTGAATTCAAAAAAGTTGAACATCTTGTAGAGATAGAATATGGAGGATGCCTGTGCTTGTATTAACTAGAAAAATGGATGAGAGCATCACCATCGGAAACGATATTACGGTTTCCGTTCTGGAAATTAAGGGTAACAAGGTGAAACTTGGAATCAATGCCCCAAAACAGACATTGATCCACAGGACCGAAATATATACAGCCATTATTGAAGAAAATATCAAGGCGGCTGGTGCTCCCCAGGATCTTACCATGATTTTAGATGGAAAATTATGCTGAACGTAAAAACAACAAGATTTGGAGAAATCGATATCGACGAAAAGAGAGTGATCCGATTTCCAGATGGTCTTTTGGGATTTCCGGAACAGAAAGGTTATGTCCTCCTTGAGCATAAGCCAGGCTCTCCCTTATTCTGGCTACAGTCTATTACCACCCCCTATCTGGCCTTCGTGACAATTAATTCTTTTCCGGAAAAAAAAGACTACCTGAAAGATTTGCAAGGCGTTGAAAAGGGGACTTTTAAAGGTGTGGAAGATGAAAGGGTTATTGTTCTGGCTATTGTGACCATCAAACAAAACAATACAAAAAACCCTATAACCATAAATCTTATGGGACCTCTTGTGATTGATACTGAAACACAGATCGGCAGGCAGGTGATCCTTGAGAAATCAGGTTACAGCCACCAGCATCCATTGATTTTTTCCTGAGCAAGCTTCGTGGAATTTAACCCAATAGAAAACCTGTGTAATCTGCGCCTGCCCCGTAGATCCGGGAGATCGTACCGGAGCAATCATCCAATCAACCAATCAAAATCTTCCATACGCCGCAACAAGCTTTTTCCCATTTCCGATTTTTTTCAATTCTCTACTCGTTTCATCTTGTTTTCTTTCCATCTGCGCAACAAGTTCATCGACTTCGTCTTTTATTTCATTTATCATGCCCAATATATCAAAATCATTGCTTAAGCCCGCCTGTTTCAGCTCATTCATTATATTCTCATGTTCTTCGCCCAACCGTACAAGCATTTCAAAATCATTTTCACCAAGGGCTTTTCCGGCCCTGATAGTGATATCATGAAGACTCTTATACAGTGTTTTATGATTAAACCGCAATATGGAGCCTCCCTTGAATTTGCGCCTTCTCAATGACCGGCTGACAGGCGGATATTTTTTTAGCCGCTTCAGCAAAGCCACCCCTTAGCTCACGAAGGCGTCTTTCCGCTTCTTCAAAACCATCCTTTAGCTCGCAAAGGAGTCTTTCCACTTCATCAAGGACGTCGGTATCATTCTTCACATTGGCAATTGTCAGGAGATCCATCATATAGTGGTATAGATTAGACAAATTTTCTACCAGATCTTCCTCCATTTCCCTGTCCAATGCACAATCAAGCTCCGTCAGAATTGCCATAACCTTTGAGATATTCTCTCCCCTGATCTTTGCGTTTTTCTTTTCAATGCCCAAACGCGCAAACCTCACAAATCTCACAGCTCCATCATAAAGCATCAAGAGAATCCGTTCTTTGTTATTAGTTGTGTGAACTACTGCATTGCTGTAAGCCACATACCCTGTGGGTGTCATAATTTTATTTCCTTTCTTTGAATTCGTTGATCCAATCCCTAATTCTTAATCCCTAACCCCTATCACCTGTTTGATACATAGTTATTCAGATTCTGCATGCCTGTAATCTGCTGGCTTAAAAAATTCCCGGTGTTCTGATATCCGGCAAGGAGTGTTTCCAATGCATTGAACTTAGCCCTGGTGCGTGCTTCCCATGCCAGATTACGCATTTCTATACGTTCAACCTGGTCCTGAATATTGTCTATACTGTTTTGGATCCCATCCGTCCTCGCATCAAGGGTTCCGTCTGTGGAATCAAGCATCACATCCAGTGCTTCCGCCATGCGCACGGCAAAACCCTCAGAGCCCTCTGTGGTCTGGGTAAAAAACTTGACCGCATCGTCAAAATCATCATCAATCGCCCCATTAAGAGCTGAAGAATCGACCTCCAGACGCCCTTCATCGTTCAGCGTAATGCCGAGATCGGTTAACCGGCTGAATGATTCAACACCTGGAACCGTGCCTGTAACCAGGCGGTCAAGACGGGTGCGCATACTGTTTGTGGTGGCATCACCCAGCAGAACCCCAGCGGTTTCTGCATCTTGATTATAGCTTTGAGAGGCGCTGAAAAAGTCAAGCACGTTGTTGTATGCGCTGACAAAAGAGTTGATTTTGGAAACGATCGCTGATGTATTCCTGCTTACTGTTAAAGTGGCCTCGTTGTCAGGATCAGCAGGTGCTGATTCAAGAGTAATGGTTACGCCGCTGACAACATCATCAATCGTGTTGGTATCCCGGTGAATATCTTCAACACCGTCAACAGTGATGATTGAGTCTGCGGCAGGCTGGGCCTGGGTGAGATTTTCAGTGACACCTTCGTCGTATACCAGGCGGGAGAGACCGACCATATCTGTGTTGTTATCGCCGTCACCCGTGTCAGTCACGGTCAGGTTGATCACATTTTCTTCTCCGGTCTCTTCTGTAGTCAATGTAAGAAAATAATTAGTTCCATCAAAGATGACCGTTGCCCGGACCCCGGCATCAGCATCATTTACAGCCTGTGACACATCGTCGATGGTGTCGGTGGCAGACACACCAATATCCACAGCGTCACCGCTTCCTACCTTGAGATGAATTGTTCCCTCACCCACGGGTTCTTCCACGGAAAAAGCTCCGGCTTCCTGGCTTGCAAGTTTGTGCGCCCCGGCTAATTGCTGCACCGTAATACTGTATGAACCGGGCACTGCGTTACCAGCGGCAGATACGGTAAAAAGGTCGGCGTCGCCCGAAGAAGCTGAAAAACTCGTCAGATCGCTTGTTGAATCAAGTCCATCCATGGCGGATTTAAGACTGCTCAGGGTACTCTGCAGGCTGCCATAAGCCGACAATTTCACCTGATAAGCAGCCTCCTGCTGTTGAAGCTTAATAATAGGCTTTTGCTGCAAAGCTAAAAGCTGGTCAATTATACCGTTGGTTTCAAGACCTGATATAAGACCGCCGACTGATATGGACATAATTATTTCCTCCTTGTCCTTGTTTAATACTGTTACTATTATCGGCATTTCATCAAGAAACTTTAGTGTATAGTTTTTTTGGCAAGAGAGTGCGGAATATACCTGAAAACTTTCTGCATCAGCGGCAGATCTATCCAAAGATGAAACTTGCAGGTGAAAACCATCGTACCGGGGTCGATCCTGTTTAAAAAAAATAAAAAACCCCGCTCCTGTTAAGAAGCGGGGCTTTTGGTTTAAAGTTATTATTTACTTCCAGCCTTCAGCCTTCTTCACTATTGAAGCAGACTAAGTGCTGCCTGCGGCAACTGGTTGGCCTGGGCCAGCATGGCAATACCGGCTTGCTGCAGGATCTGGGATTTGGTTAGAGCTGCGGTCTCAGAAGCAAAGTCCGCATCCATGATCCGGGCACGAGCGGCAGATATGTTTTCGGAAATGCTCTGCAGATTGGTGATGGTGGACTCAAAACGGTTCTGGACAGCGCCCATTTGGCCGCGCATCTCGGCAATTTCAGTCAGAGCGGCATCGACACTGGCGATAGCGGTGCTTGAGCCGGTAACTGTTGAGATGTCAATGTTGTCAATACTCACAGTGGTCGTACCAACAGAACTAAAACCTGCATCAGCGAGCCCTGTGCCGGTAGCAACCAACGAGATATCGGCGGCACTGTCAAGGCTAACTATGCCCATGTAGGTACCCTCGGTCAGACCGGCCGCACCGGTAACGGCATCCATTCCCGTCGAGGCGTCGGTGAGCACGATATTGGCGCCGTCATCGGTCGCCTTGCTGATCAGCAGATTGCCGGAGGAGGCATCGATGGTGGCGCCGTAGACACCGTCAGCATCATCCAGCGCGTCCTTGACATCCTGGGCACTAACGGTACCATCGTTGCCATCGACTACGACGTCCTGACTTGTGGTGCCATCTGTCAGCGATAAGGTGTAGGTATTAACGGTTTCGGTAAAACCGGCAACATTTGTGCCAGAACCACCAATGGTGAGAGGTTTCTCGGTGTCATCATTGGCCAGAACAACAGAGCCGTAGTATGCAACAGTTTCAGTACCTGCTTCCCCTTCATTACCCAGAGGAGCAAAACCACCTGCATCGCCACCAGCACCTATGATTTCAGTAATATCCAAGTTGCTGCCATCGGCCTTGGTAAGTGTGAGTGTGGCACCCGTCCCGGTAACTGTTACACCAGCAACAAGCAATGCATCACCCGTTGTAGAACCAGTTTTAAGGGCAATTTCTACATCAGCCAGAACGAGACCCGCAGCCGCTCCGTCGTATATTTCCTCGCCTTCAATGGTCAATGAATAAGTACCATTTGCTGTGGTTTCAAATGCACCTAGGATTACAGAACTATCGGCCGCTGTTGCAGTCAGATTGTCGGTATCTGCATTGATTCGGGCAGCAATAACACTAGCATCCTGGATAGCGGCACCAATTTCCTGGCCATTAATGGTCAGATCGCCATCACCGGTAATGGCGGCAGACACTTCAGCGTTTGTAAAAGTGTGGGACCCAGTGGCACTTACGCTGGCAAAAGCCAGGGACGCAACATTGATAGCTGTGGCGGTGACAATGTCGGTATCGCCCGCGGTGGCAGCCTGAATCGCAGCGGCAATTTCTTTTGCATCACCCAAGGCAACAATGCTCTGTCCGTTGACGGATAGCTCCCCGGAAGACAAAGCGCCGGTAACATTGGAACCTTGGACTGCTGTGCCGTCGGGCGCAGTTATCACCGTACCGTTGGAACTCAGATCTGCCGTCAAGGCACTGGTGATATCAAAGATGATGGTCTGATTACTGCCCGCATTGGCGCCCACCTGGAAGGTAGCCCCGACCATGGAGCCGTCGAGCAGGTTCCTGCCGTTGAACTGGGTGGTTTCAGCAATCCGGTTCAGCTCTTCCTGCAACTGCGTCACCTCCGCCTGCATGGATGTCCTGTCGCTGGCGGTGTTGGTGTCGTTGGACGACTGCACTGACAGTTCGCGTATACGCTGCAGGATGTCGGTACTCACCTGCAGGGCGCCCTCAGCAGTCTGGGTCATGGAAATAGCGTCATTGGCATTTCTGCCCGCCTGGTCCAGGCCGCGAATCTGCGAGGACATCCTGGTTGAGATTGCAAGACCTGCCGCGTCGTCCTTGGCGCTGTTGATGCGAAGGCCGGATGAAAGCCTCTGCAGGGATTTGTTTAACATGCCTTGTGTTGCTCCCAGGTTTCTCTGGGCGTTCAAAGATGCGATGTTAGTGTTAATTGTAAGTGCCATGATTTATTCCTCCTTGAATTTGAATTTGAATTGCGAGTTGCAAGTTACGAGTTGCGAGTTACATGTTTTCAAAGGATTAACTCTTAACTCCTCACTCTTAACTCTTCGCTGTTCTCCCGGCTTCCTTGCCAAAGAGTCTTAACGTTGTTAATTTGTTTTCTATTCCTTACTGCTTACTTCTTACTGCTCATTCCCCTCCTTTCCGGTTCTTAATTTGAATTGTTTCTCTCGTCTAATTAGTTATCGACATGATCGTATGA
>Ga0075120_10002984_pt1 | contig 11871 bp, 11 predicted proteins | sample AntAceMetag02UKL_FD_69792 | JGI IMG/M metagenome (GOLD analysis project Ga0075120, IMG submission 69792) | Saline lake microbial communities from Ace Lake, Antarctica - Antarctic Ace Lake Metagenome 02UKL | ecosystem: Environmental > Aquatic > Non-marine Saline and Alkaline > Saline | place... | reverse complement strand
GATTCATAGGGCGGCAGTGCACTCAGCGTATAGCAGCCGATATCCGAGAATAGCTTGCCGATTACATCGTCTGACTTGAGCACAGCGTTGAGAGCATTGCACGTGTCTCCGTGCGGACAGCCAGGACAAAGTGCCGGGGGCCGGGATGCGGGAATCGTCGAGGGGGCATTCAGCGCAGGTCCTTCGAGGCCGAAGGCTTTGGCGACGAATCCTGGATTCAGCTCGCCCGTGCGCGGCAAATGGCCGGAGAGCCTGCCGTGGATCACGGGACTCTCTCGAAGAGGAAATCCGCGCAGTTTACCTTCCAAGTACGGATAACCATCCTCGAACACCAGGATGCGATCGCATTCTGACATCATGCGTTCGATGAGAGCTTCAGGAAGCGGATACTGCCCGATCTTGAGGATCGGGTGAGGGCAATCCTCGCCCACGATTTCGCGGACGTAGTGGTAGGCGGTCCCACAGGCCATGATTCCCGTTGAGCGATCTGAACCATCCAGATACTCGGTGAACGGGCTTGCCTCGGATTCGCGAACGAAATCGATTTGCCGATCCAGCAGCTTGGCATAGCTCTTGCGTGCTAGCGAAGGCAGCAGGATAAATCGCTTCGGATCATCGGGTAGCGAGAACGCGTTGCGATCCTGTGAGTCGCTGAAAGTCACTGTGGCCCTAGAATGGCACAGTCGCGTAGTCAGCCGAATCATGACCGGAATGCGATACTTCTCTGACAGTGCAAAGGCAAGAGCTGGTGCGCGATAGGCTTCTTGCTGATCAGCAGGCTCGATGCAGGGCATCATAGCTAGATCCAGATAGACGCGCGAATCCTGCTCATTCTGCGATGAATGCATCGACGGGTCGTCCGCGACATTGAAAATGAGTCCGCCGTGAGAGCCTGAAATTGCGGAATTGATGAACGGGTCAGCAGCAACATTCAGCCCCACATGTTTCATGCTGGCCATCGCCCGCTTGCCGCCGTAACTCATGCCAAGAGCTGCTTCGATCGCCGTCTTCTCATTGGCTGTCCACGCACATGAGATGTCGCCCATAGCTGCCTGATGACTCCTCAGAATATAGGCAGTAATCTCTGTCGAAGGTGTACCTGGATAGGCATATGCTCCGGAAAGACCAGCGTCAATTGCACCTTGGGCAAGGGATTCGTTCCCCAGCAGAAGCCGTGTCGCCATCAATACCCCCTTGGGAATAGCAAAAACAACATGTGATTGAACGTTCGGTAAGGGTACGAGGAGCGGAATCAGTCCTCAAGGCTTCTACACCCTCAGATCTCCGAAGACCGGGATGGTAGATTGCTTGCTCGCTTACAGGGGGCAAGGTATACTGCCGTCGAATTCTTTCTAGAACCACGCAAGGAGGACATCAGCATGGGGCAAGCCAGGAGTATCTGCTTGGTTGGCCATTCAGGATGCGGCAAGACAACGCTTGCTGCCGCCTTGATGACCAAGGCAGGAGTCAAAGACCTAGCGTTTGATTCTTCGCAAGAAGAGAAGGACCGCGGGTATACGATCGATATGACCGTTGGAACATTCAAGGTCAAGGACGTTTCAATCACGCTCATGGATACGCCTGGTGGCGATGAGTTCGTGGAAGAGATGTACAAAGGCGTTCCAGTAGCCGACTTGACGTTGATTGTTCTAAACGCAGAGAAGGGTGTCGAAGTTTCGACAGAACGAGCTTGGCAAATCACCGGCGTTGCCAAACGCCCGACGGCCATCCTGATCAATCAGATGGATCGCGAGAACGCGAAATTCGACGTTGCTTTGGCCTCGGTTCGCGCCCACTTCGATGGCAAATTTGTTCCCCTTCAAGTGCCTATTCGCGAGAACGGCGATTTTGTTGGCGTCGTGGATCTGCTTGAGAACGAAGCTGTCTATTTTGGCAACAAGTCGAAGAAAGACATTCCTGCCGATCTCGTTGACTATGTTGAAGAAGCACGCGGGATCCTACTTGAGGAAGTCTCGTCTTTTGACGATGAATTGATGATGAAGTTCCTTGAGGAAGAACCGATTACTCCTCATGAACTGTCAACAACGTTGGCCCATGGACTAGCTGCTGGCGAGCTTGTCCCTGTGCTGTGTTCTTCTGCTACAGAAGGCAAGGGACTGGATGTGCTTCTGCATACGATCACCGAAGCCGTTGAGCAGAAAATCGGAAGTGTTGATGCGCCGGCGCGCGCCGTGGCCTTCCATTTGTCCAGCGATCCCTACTTGGGGCGTTTAGCTTTCGTGAAAGTCATAGACGGAACCATTCAAGAAGGCAAACCCCTTCATGATGTCTTGACAGGAACCAAGATTGACATTCGTGATATTTACGCATTCGAAGGAACCAAACAGCATCGTGTGCCAAAGGCTGAGGCCGGAGACGTCGTTGCCCTTGGAAAAGCCGACAACGTGAAGCTGGCTTCAACCATCGGGGCTGAAAAGGGCATGCCAGTCTATGAGATGGCTGAATTCCCGAAGCCCGTGTACTCGCGAGCGATTACTCCCCGGACGCAGGCCGATGTCGAGAAGATGTCAGACGCGGTGAGAGAAATTGCCACGACCAAGGCAACGGTCATTATTGGACGCGATCCTGTGACCAAAGAGATGATCATGGAAGGGATGGGCGACATTCATCTTACCTTGGTTATTGAGCGCATGAAGAATCGTTATAACGTGACACTGGATACCCAGCGTCCGACGATCCCTTACAAAGAAACCGTTCGAAAGCATGCAGAAGCTAAGTACCGCCATAAGAAGCAGTCGGGTGGTCGGGGACAATTCGGAGAAGTCGAACTACGCGTTGAGCCTTTTAACGATGGCTATGAGTTCGTCAACAAGATCAAGGGTGCATCGATCCCCGGACAGTATATTCCTGGCGTGGAAAAGGGTATTTCCGAAGCATTGGAAGAGGGGAACTTAGCCAAGTTCCCGGTGACCAACGTGTGCGTAACTCTCTTTGACGGAAGCTATCATCCAGTAGATTCGTCGGAGCTTGCATTCAAAATGGCTGGGAGGAATGCGTTCCGTAATGCATTTGACAACGCAAATCCGTGCCTGCTTGAACCCGTCATGCATGTGGATGTTCGAGTTCCCGAAGAATTCACGGGCGATATCATCTCAGACATGAACGGGCGACGAGGGCGAATTCTGGGAATGGAACCCGAAGGCAAGGCGACGATCGTCCGAGCCGAGGCCCCATTGTCAGAAATGCAATCTTACTCCCTTGATTTGAAGTCAAGAACGCAGGGCCGCGCGACGTTCCAGATGTCGTTCGTTAAATATCAGCCGGTTCCGGGTAACGTGCAAGAGAAAGTCATCGCTCAGGCGAAACAAGAAGAGGAATGAACGTAGATCAGTACATGCAGTCGGGAGTGACCACCCTCCCACCGGACTCGCCGCTTTCGGCAGTCCGGGATACGATGGATGCCCATGGCTTTGGATTGTTGCTTATTGCAACCGCTGAAGGCGTGTTGACAGGATTTATTACTCGAGCTGGTCTCAAAGATATCAAGGATTGGGATGCTCCAGTGGAGAAGCTGGCGCATCCTGTCAAGTTCTCAGTGACGCCGGATGACACCTTGGAAAAGGCAGCACTTATCATGCTGTCCAACCGTTTGGTTGTGCTCCCCGTTGTCCGAGAAGAGCGCTTGATTGGTGTGATTACCCAGGCCGAATTGCTCAAGGGGTTGACGCTTGGACTCGGCATTGGATTGCCAGCAACGCGGTTCACTGTCAAGGTTCGTAACGAGTCCGATGACGTCTACCGTGTTCTCGATGTCCTGAAGGTGCATGGTGCGAAGCTGATCAGCCTCGTTCAGGGCCAAGGTGATGACACTCACTCCGAGATGATCCTGCGAGTTCAGGGTGTGGAAGACAAGATGAAACTGCGCGATGACTTGGAAAGAGCTCTGAGTGAATCTGAAGGCGCTCTGCGCCAGTCATAGCCGCATGAAGACACTTATGATTAAGACGGGGCAGCGAGAGGCGTTTGTTGACATCAGCAAGCAAGTGAATGCGATCGTCAAAGAAGCTTCTCTTAGTGCAGGGATCTGTGTTGTCTTCTGCCCTCACACAACAGCAGGGTTGACGATCAACGAGTGTGCCGACCCGGCCGTCGTTCTTGACATGAAGAAGGCGTTGGGAGAGATTGTTGCCGAAGGCAGCCAGTGGCAGCATCTTGAGGGCAATTCGCCAGCACATGTAAAGGCGAGCCTCATGGGATCCTCCGTGCTTCTGCCTATGGTAGGAAATGCACTTAAATTAGGCAGGTGGCAAGGCGTTTTTCTGTGCGAGTTTGACGGACCGCGAGAGCGAGAGCTTTGGGTGAGCGTAGTATCTTGAACCCTCTCGATTCGTAAAGTACAATCCGCGCGGATCGAGTTGACGTGCCAGTGTAGCTCAGTGGTAGAGCAATGGATTTGTAATCCATCGGTCGGAGGTTCGACTCCTCTCGCTGGCTCAGTTCGATTTTTTTGTAGGAGGGGTACCGAAGTGGCCAAACGGGGCGGACTGTAAATCCGTTGGCGTACGCCTACGGGGGTTCGAATCCCTCCCCCTCCAATAGTGGTTGTAGTTGCGATGTATTGGGAGTTTCGGTTACACTCCGAACTCGGAGAATCGAGACGCCCGTGTAGCTCAGGTGGTAGAGCACCCCCTTGGTAAGGGGGAGGTCATCGGTTCGACTCCGATCGCGGGCTTTTGCTCGTGATAGGACCGTTTTTAATCATAGAGAGAAAATATTAAGAGACACCGTGGGGTTTGTCTCACAGGAGGTTTAGGCGATGGCGAAAGAAGCATTTGTGAGGGACAAGCCTCATATGAATATTGGTACGATCGGACACATCGATCACGGAAAGACGACATTGACGTCTGCGATTACGGGTGTCCTTGCTACAAAGGGTTTTGCGAAAAAAATGGAGTTTGCGGATATCGATAACGCTCCCGAAGAAAAGGCGCGCGGTATTACGATCAATGTTCGCCACGTCGAGTACCAGACTGCAAAACGCCATTACGCGCATATCGACTGTCCTGGACATGCTGACTACATCAAGAACATGATTACGGGTGCCGCTCAGATGGACGGTGCCATTCTCGTTGTTGCTGCCTCGGATGGACCAATGCCTCAAACGCGTGAGCACGTGCTTCTGGCACGCCAGGTAAACGTTCCCGCACTCGTCGTCTTCTTGAACAAAGTCGACCAGGTCGACGATCCTGAACTGATCGATCTCGTTGAGATGGAAATTCGCGACCTCCTTTCAGAGCATGAATTCCCGGGCGACGAGATTCCGATCATCCGTGGATCAGCCTTGGCAGCTATGCAGAATATGGACGACCCGGATCATCCAAGCGTTCAGTGCATCACGGAACTCATGCAGGCCGTTGACGACTACATCCCGGAACCGGATCGAGAGGAAGACAAACCCTTCCTCATGCCTGTCGAAGATGTGTTCTCGATTAAGGGACGCGGCACAGTGGTTACTGGCCGTGTTGAGCGTGGGAAGATCACTCCTGGCATGAAACTTGAGATCGTCGGTGTTCACGACGAAGTTGTGGAGACGGTCGCCACGAGCCTGGAAATGTTTAACAAGACGCTTGAATACGCAATTGCTGGCGACAACGCTGGTGTTCTCTTGCGCGGTATTGACAAAGATGCCATCGAGCGCGGACAGGTTCTTGCTCAGCCGAAAACGATTAAGCCCCATCGGAAGTTCGAAGGCGAGATCTACGTCTTGACCAAGGATGAAGGTGGCCGACATAAGCCCTTCTTCACCGGCTATAAGCCGCAGTTCTTCTTCCGAACGACGGATATTACCGGTACGGTTAATCTGCCAGAAGGCGTAGAAATGATCATGCCTGGCGATCATGTTAAAGTTTTTGGCGAGCTCCTTCACCCTGTTGCCATGGATCCAGGCCTCCGTTTCGCAGTTCGTGAAGGTGGAAAGACCATCGCGTCCGGCGTAGTAACTAAGATCGAAGACTAAGGGATTAGATCATGGCAAAAAAAGGTGAATCCGTCGTTCATGTCACCCTCGCTTGCAGCGAGTGTGCCCGCCGCAACTACCATACACTGCGGAACAAGAAGAACACGCGTAATAAGCTTGAATTGAACAAGTATTGCAAGTGGGATCGGAAGCACACGCTGCATAAGGAGGTCTAGTCTTTCGAGACTAGGCATAAAGGCCCGTAGCTCAATTGGAAGAGCGTCCGACTCCAAATCGGAAGGCTGGGGGTTCGAGCCCTCCCGGGCCTGCAACGCGAGGTGAAGACAAACAATGTTTGAACGAATGACCAATTACTTCAAGGGTGTGCGAGCCGAAGTTGCCCGTGTGAGTTGGCCCTCCCGCAACGAGATCATCTCGTTAACGGCGTTAATTTTGCTGCTGGTGGTCATCGTCACGCTCTATATTTGGGGTGTAGACGGTATCCTCGGAACTCTTATTAAGATTCTCGTTCGATCGAGTTAAAAAGGACCTATGCGGCGAAAGAAGTGGTATGCCATTCAGACGTATGCAGGATCCGAACTAAAGATCAAAGATGATCTCAATGATCGGGTTCTTAAGCGCGAGTGGGAACGTGCATTCAGACGGTTCCCCCTTGACGGCGGAGAAGACACGTTCTTCCTCGTTCCCGTCGAGGAAGTCATTACTTCGCGTAGCCGTAAGGGCGCTAGCACGGAATACCGTATTCCTTATGAATACGATCTCATTGCTAAGCCAAACGAGCGCATTGCTCGCGGAGACGTGATTGCACGCAAGTCCCCTCGGCACATTGAGGAGAAGTCAACGGTTACGGAAGTTGAGTCATTCCAGCGAGTCATTGTTGAGATGACCAACCGGAACGAAGAAGAGTATCTCGTCCCCGGAGACAAGCGCATACGACGAGACATTCGAGTTGGCGAGAAGATTCGTAATGGCGTGCCACTGACTTCAGATTCCGACGAGAAATACGTCGTCGTAAATCGAGGCGCTATCGTATCGCGCGACAAGATTCGTCGAGTGACATTTGAATCCAAAGATGGGAAGGAAAAGAAACGAATCATTCCTGAGAAGTACCTATCACGTGTTCGCGTAGGCAGTGCTTTCGAGGCCGGCGATCTGATTGAAACGGAAGATCATATTTCCAGTCGAGCCTCTGGGCTTCTCAAGGTGAAAGAGTACAAGGACAAACGTATTGTTACGATTCAGCGAATCGAAAAACGGCGATTGTTCCCCGGCTATGTGTTTGCCGAAATGGGTTTGGAAGAAGAGCAGATGATGGAACTCATCGACGGTATCAAGGGCGCTGTGCGCTATGTTGGCTCCCGATACAAGCCGATGCCCATGGAAGATCGCGAGATGAAGCTGATTAAGCGCAAGGCTGGCTTGTTGGCTGTTCCATCTGTCTCTGCAGCAGGTGGGGACGCGGCCGACGAACACAGAGAGCCGCGAATTGAAATTGATTTTACTGTTGGCGAGGTCGTGGAGATTGTCGATGGCCCATTTGCTGACTTTACAGGCGCTATTAAAGAGATTGATAAAGAAGCTGAAGAGCTGACTGTCATGGTCAAGATCTTTGGACGAGAGACGCCGGTGCGTCTTGGATTCGAAGGAATCGAAAAACTCTAGGCTTTCAGATACATCACCAAAAGGGGAGGAGGCAAGATGTCGAAAACCATAGTCGCGAAGATCAATCTGCAAATTCCTGCAGGCCAAGCGACACCCGCGCCTCCGGTTGGACCCGCTCTCGGTGAGCACAAGCTCAACATCATGGAGTTTTGTAAAAAATTCAATGATGCCACAAGAGGAGAAACACCAGGCGTGATCATACCTGTCGTGATCTCTGTTGACATTCGTGGGAGCTATGACTTTGTGCTCAAGCAGCCTCCGGCTGCCGAGTTGATCAAGATGGCGGCGGGAATCCAATCCGGATCGGCAATACCGCACATAGAGAAGGTAGCAAAGATTACGACTGAGCAGGTGCGACGAATCGCAGAGCGCAAGATGCCTGACCTCAACACGTACAAGTTGGAGTCGGCCATGCGAATCATCGAAGGCACAGCTCGAAACATGGGAGTGGAGGTGGTCGCTGAATGAAGCATAGCAAGCGTTATTCAGGCGCGGCTACTCTGGTTGATCCCAAAGCTACCTATACCCTCCAGTCAGCCGTAGAAAGGCTGAAAGAAGGGGCTACTGCAAAGTTCGACGAAACGGCTGAGGTGACGTTTGTCCTTGGGATTAAATCGTCGCAAGTCGTTGTTCGTGGTACATGCAGTCTGCCGCATGGAACCGGAAAGACCGTTCGTATCCTTGCGTTTGCAAAAGGTGAGGCCGTTGCTGAGGCAGAAGCTGCTGGTGCTGACTATGTCGGCGGCGAAGATCTGTCCAAGCGAATTCAAGACGGCTGGTTCGAGTTCGACAAGGTCGTAGCAACGCCCGATATGATGCCCGTGGTGGGTAAACTGGGAAAGGTGCTTGGCCCACGCAATATGATGCCAAGCCCCAAGACTGGAACCGTTACCAGGGATATCGGCCAAGTGATTTCCGAGTTGAAAGGCGGAATGGTTGAGTTCCGTTCTGACAAGCAGGGAGTCATCCATACATTGTTTGGCAAGGCGTCATTTGAGCCTGCCGCATTGAAGGATAATCTGGCTGAACTCATCCGGAGTGTTGGCGAACGTCGTCCAAAAGAAGGTATCCGCGGCCGATACGTCCGAAAGGTCTGTATCGCTTCTACCATGGGTCCCGGAATTACACTGGACGCGGCGGATGTGAACGAAATCGTGGAAGTTACGGAGTAGGTGCTCGAGATGCCAACACAAGCAAAGATTGACGAAGTCGCACGCTTGAAAGAGAAATTCGAGAGCGCAGTATCGCTGGTACTAGCCGACTACCGTGGCGTCAATGCCAATGAAATGGTTGAGCTTCGTGAGAAGTTCACCAAGCAAGGGCTTGAATTCCGAATCGTCAAAGACACGCTAGCTCGAATTGCGGCTGATCAAGCCGGAATTGAAGGGTTGTCCGATCTATTTGAAGGACCGATCGGCATTGCCCTGGCGTATGACGACCCGGCGATTGCGTTCAAACTGTCCGATGAATGTCGGAAAACTTATTCCCCCAATTACACGCTGAAAGGCGGCGTTTTTGAGGGTGCTGTCGTTCCCGAGGACGAAGTTGCGAAGTATGCGGCACTACCGTCACGCGAAGAACTTCTGACGCAACTAGCGTACCTGCTAGCAAGTCCGATGCGCATGATGGCGTTTATGTTGCAGGCCAAGATTCGAGAAATGGCCATCGTCCTAAATGAAGTCAAGAAACAACGCGAGGATCAAGAGGAGGCCTAACCAATATGGCAAAAGAAGATATCCTTCAGCAGATTGAGGAAATGTCGGTCAAGGATCTAGCAGAGCTTGTCGAGATGTTTGAAGAACGATTCAACGTTTCGGCTGCTGCTGCGGCCCCCGTTGCAGTGGCTGTTGCCCCTGCAGAAGGTGGCGCTGACGCCGCGAGCGAAATGCTCAAGGTCGTTATCACAAGCGCTGGACAGAAGAAGATCCAAGTGATCAAAGAAATCAAAGAGATTACGGGCAAGGGCCTCAAGGAATGCAAAGAGCTCGTCGATAATCTTCCTGCAATAATTAAGGAAGAAATATCCAACGACGAAGCGATGAGCATTAGAGAAAAACTGGAGGCGGCTGGAGCTGAAGTCGAACTACAGTAATCTGAGGATACGTCCTACCAGAAGCTGGTTTTGAACGCCTGCCTTAAGGTGCTCGTCACCTTAGGGCAGAGCGTCATTTCAAGGGGTGAAGATGAAGTATCGAGAAAGAAAATCGTATGGACGGATTCAACAAATCCTTCCCCCGCCCTATCTGCTACAGGATGTACGCAAGTCCTTCGCTGGTTTTGTCGAGAACGGGATTACACGCGCATTTGCTGAAGTGTCTCCGATTGCGGGACACGGGAAAGACGGACTGGTTCTAGAGTTTATCGATCCCTACTTGGGCGACCCTCGCAACTCAGAGCTGGAGTGCAAAGACAAGGACCTAACCTTTTCCAAACCACTTCGAGTGACAGCTCGATTGTTGCAAGAAGGCACTCAAATTCAGGAAACAGAGCTCTACATCGGCGATTTTCCGATGATGACCAATCGCGGAACGTTCATTATCAATGGATCTGAGAATGCATTGGTCAACGAACTTACGCGTGCTCCCGGTGTCTATATCACCCAAGAAGACAAGCTGCAATACAAGGGCCACATTCTGCCAGAAATGGGCGCGTGGTTAGAGATCGTGCTCGATATCAAACGCAAGACATTGCGGGCTCACCTAGACCGTAAGGCGAAGGTGCCGGCAACAACACTCCTGAAAGCATTGGGTTTTGATACACCGCGACTTCGGAGATACTTCAGTCATGAAGTGAGCCCTGTCACAGCTGCAAAACTCCGACCATTTGTTGGACACATGGTTGCTGATGATGTGGATACAGGTGGCGAAGAGCCCCTACTGCTCGCGGGGCAGATGTTGCAGGAAGAGCATCTGTCTGTGCTGGAGAAGTCGAAGATCGAGTCGATCCGCATCGTCAATCGCTACATTCAACACTCATTGGAAGAGGATCAGACGACAACGCAGGAAGAAGCACTTCGCGCTGTGTATCGGCGTCTTCGTCCTTCGGATCGATCATCGCCAGCACAGATGGGCGAGTACATCGAGCATTTATACTTCCATCCCACGAGCTATCACCTCTCTGAAGTTGGCCGCTTCAAGGTCAATCGAAAACTTGGCCTTCAGCTGAAGCAGCCAGCGCTCTATCTGGCTGATATCGTGCGAACGATCAAACTACTTCTCGAAGTTCCGGAAAATAGGGCGCTTCTTGACGAAAAGGATCATTTGGCGAACAAGCGTGTCAGACTGCCTGGTGAATTGGCGGAGAATGCCATTCGCACGGGCATGGTTCGTATGGCACGAATCGCGCGCGACAAATTGTCGAAGTACGCGCTGGAAGAGAAGGACACGATTCGTCGCATTATCTCGACACGGACGGTTCAAGGCGCGATCAACCAGCTCTTCTATACAGGGCGGTTCTCGCAGTTCCTTGAGCAGACCAACCCGCTGACAGAGCTAACGCACAAGCGTCGATTGAATGCATTGGGCGGTGGATTGACGAAGCGCCGAGCCAAGATTGAAGTTCGCGACGTTCATTCCTCGCACTATGCGCGCATCTGTCCCATCGAAACGCCTGAAGGTCAGAACATCGGCCTCATTACGTCGTTGGCCTGCTACGCTGGTGTCAACGACTTCGGATTCCTTGTGGCACCGTATCGTAAGGTGGTTAAGGGGAAGGTTACGGACCATGTCGACTATCTCATGGCCGATGACGAAGAACGCTTGAAGCTGGCTCCTGCGACGACGCCTGTGGATAAGAATGGCAAACTTGTAGGAGAACGAATCGAAGTTCGCACTGGGCGCGAAGAGGTGTACCTTGTCCCGCCCAAAGAAGTGGACTACATCGGTATTTCTCCACAAGCGCTTGTCGGAATCTCGTCAGCGCTGATTCCGTTCCTTGAGCATGATGACTCTAACCGTGCCTTGATGGGTGCAAACATGCAACGCCAATCTGTGCCGTTGCTTCGACCCGAGGCGCCGCGCGTTGGCACAGGCTTGGAGCGTCAAGCTGCCATGGACTCAGGAATGCTGCTCGTGTCGGAAGATGCGGGTGTTGTCGAATCCGTGGATGCGAAGGAAATTGTCATCAAGAAGGGGCGGAAGAGGATCAACTATCCGCTCGTCAATTTTGAGCGATCCAATCAAGATACGATCCTCCATCAGCGCCCCGTGGTAGCAGAGGGCGACAAGATTGCGATTGGCGACTTACTCGCTGATGGACCTTCAAGTGACTTT
>Ga0075120_10002983_pt1 | contig 11872 bp, 8 predicted proteins | sample AntAceMetag02UKL_FD_69792 | JGI IMG/M metagenome (GOLD analysis project Ga0075120, IMG submission 69792) | Saline lake microbial communities from Ace Lake, Antarctica - Antarctic Ace Lake Metagenome 02UKL | ecosystem: Environmental > Aquatic > Non-marine Saline and Alkaline > Saline | place... | reverse complement strand
AATCTGCTAATGAATTTCACTAAAGAAAATTATGTATGGTGACCTTAAATTTAGACAATCATACAGAAAAACAATTTAACAAATTGTTAGAACATTCGGGGATGGATTTTTCAAGCTTAATTGGTTCGATGATAAACTATCGGGTTGATGAGCTTAATAAAGGAATACGAAATATTGAATTGGATTTTATTCACTACGAAGAAAAGTATAACATTAAAACCAAAGATTTTTATAAAAACTATATCGAAGGAGTTTATTTGGATGAAAGCGAGAGCAACGATTTTATGTTTTGGAGCGGGGAATGTGAAGCCTATAATGAGTTTCAAGACGAATTAAGTAAGCTGAAATGATAGCAAAGTACTTTGAACAGTTTGATGAAATAATTAGTAAGGCAGATTTTATTACAAGTTTAGAAATTCATAAGCGATGAGTATTTGATGAAAATTTTCAAAACATTCTCTGTTATTCTATTGATGTTGGTGATTTTTGCATCGTGCGACAATAAGACTAGTAAGCAGACTGAACCAGTTGATCGCGAAAAAATTGAGGCATCCCTCATTGAGGCCAATAAACAAGCTGTAAAGGTTGAAGATGGTCAAATTGAGGATTACATTAGCAGGCAGAAATGGAAGATGCAAAAAACTGGTACCGGACTCAGATATATGATTAACGAGAATGGCACCGGAAAGCTTACTGAAGAAGGAAATGTAGTTGTTATCGAATACTCACTTGAGCTAATTACCGGTGATTTGTTATATAGCTCTGATAGTCTTGAATTCATGGAGTTCAAAATTGGTCGGGGTGGGGTAGAAGCAGGCTTAGAAGAGGGAATATTATTGCTGCGCGAAGGCGACAGTGCTAAATTTATTTTACCTTCGCACCTTGGTTTTGGGCTTACCGGCGATGGTGATAAAATACCTCCAAAGTCCACTTTAATTTACAATGTTAAACTATTAACAATCAAAAGATAAAAACTAGATGAAAACCAGTAAAACTTTTAATTTGAAAACTATTATTGCGACAATGATGCTTGTTGCATTATTTGTAACAGGATGTCAGGAAACCGGAAAATTTAAAACCAACGAAGATGGAATTAAGTATAAATTCCATGTTGAAAATGAAGACTCAACAGGTGTTAATAATTTTGATATTGTTGAGGTAGTAATGAACTACAGGACAAATGACACAACTTTATACGATGGCAAGGGGCAGATTATCCCCTTCCAGATTAACCCGGTTTACGACGGGGATTTAATGGATGCAATAGCGATAATGCACGTGGGCGATAGTGCTACCTTTGCTTTGGATGCTGAAGACTTTTTCATGAATATGATGTCGTATCGCGAAGTGCCTGAAGAGGTTGGTGACAGTGAGGAGATATTTTTTGATATAAAACTTATCAGCGTTCGGCCCGAACCTGCAGAAATGCAAGCTGACCGCATGGCCAATGAAGCACTGCGCGATAGCGAACAATCAAGCATCGACCGCTTCCTGGAGGAAAATGACTACAATGTTGAGCCTACCGAAACAGGCTTGTATTATATCGAAGTTGAAGAAGGAACCGGAGCACAGGCAGGGGCTGGTAAAAAGGTTAAAGTGCATTACAACGGAACTTTTCTGAATGGAGAAAAATTTGATGCATCATACGACAGGGGTGCTCCAATAGAATTTACCCTGGGCAGGGGTGAGGTAATTAAAGGTTGGGACGAAGGTATTAGTATGATGAAAGCGGGTGGAAAGGCAAATATGGTCATACCTTCAAAAATTGCCTATGGCGCGCAATCGAGAGGTACAATAAAGGCATATTCCCCACTTTTCTTTGAAGTTGAACTGGTGGAAGTTGTTGAATAACCCTTAACATAAGCTTTAAATATTCTCAATTTTCAATTAGAAAAATCAACAAATAAATTCCAATGAATAGGACTTTTTCAGGTTTTGTAATTTCAGGCTTGTTTTTCCTGATACTTTTAAATGCCTGCGATTCAGGCTTTGAGTATACTGACAGCGGTTTAGCATATAAATTTCATATTCGTAACGATACGGCTTTACAGGCAGATATTGGTAGTTATGCCATTATTGATATGAAATATGGCAACGATGACACCCTATTTTATGACACCAAACTGGTTTCTCCTAATGGAACTGTTCGGATTTCTGTTAAAGCATCCACATACAATGGGGACATTTTGGAAGGTTTGACTTTGATGTGCGTGGGTGACAGCGCCACATTTAAAGTGAATGCAGATTCTTTTTTCTTGAAAACTGCCCGTTACCCCAAAATACCTGATTATGCTTTGAATGTTGATAATTTGACCTTTAATGTAAAGTTAGTAAATTTAGTAACTCAGGAGGAAGCAATTTCAGGGTATAATTACACCGAAAGTGGCTTGAAATATAAATTTCATGTTCAGAACGATTTTGCATTGCAATCAGAAGTTGGTAAATTGGCCTTCGTGAATATGAATTATGGCTCTGAAGACACCATCCTGTACGACACCAAAGTAATTCCACCGGATGGGCTGGTTCCAATACCACTTGAAGTACCTGCCTACGATGGCGACTTTATGGAAGGCATCGCTATGATGCATTTGGGCGATAGCGCAACTTTTATAGTTAATTCCGATTCCTTTTTCCTGAAAACTGCACGCTATCCCGAATTACCGGCATATGCACTGGACATGGATGAGTTGACATTTAATGTGAAGCTTGTAAAAATAAAAACCCAGCAAGAGGCAAGGGCAGAATATGATAAGCAATTGCTCGGAATGCAAATGGCCGAGGATAGCGTATTGCAAGTGTATTTGAAAGGTAAGAATATAACCACAAAGCCAAGTGAAACCGGCTTGATTTACGAGGATACTAAGATTGGATTAGGGCCTCTTGCAAAGAAGGGTGACCAGGTTACAGTAAACTTTAGCATTTTAATGCTGGATGAGACTGAAATATTTTCGACACAACAACAAGGTGAACCTGTATTTTTTGAATTGGGCCAGCCATTCGACACACAAGGAATGGATGAGGCCTTGTTAAAGATGAGAGAAGGAGGCAAAGCCAGGATCATCATGCCATCAAACATCGCGTTTGGCGAGCAGGGCAGGGGCAACATTATTCCACCTTACACTACCCTTATTAGTGATATTGAGTTAGTCGAAATAAAAACCAAGAAAGAATACAGTGATGAACAGCAGGGCAGTGAAATCGATATAATCAAAAAATATCTTAAGGATAATGGTATTTCTGCGAGTCCTACAGCCTCAGGTTTGTATTATGTTGAACGCGAAAAAGGAACCGGTCCTGCCCCTCAGACCGGAGACAAAGTTAAAGTTTGGTACACCGGTAAGCTTGTGGATGGAACTGTATTTGATGCTTCGGAAAAACGTAATCAGGCTTATGAATTCGCGCTCGGTCAAGGCCGTGTAATTAAAGGCTGGGACGAAGGCATCGCATTGATGAAGCAGGGAGGCAAAGCTACTTTGATTATTCCTTCAAAATTAGGCTATGGCGAGCGTGGCTCCGGACAGCGCATTCCACCATTTTCACCACTGGTGTTTGATGTTGAACTTCAGGGGGTGACAAAGCAGTAATTGCTTCTTACTCAATTACCATCTTTGTTGAAGCAATAAGGCTATTTCCAGACTTTATTTGTAGGATAAACAATCCGGCAGAAAGATTACCCTTTTTGAACTGATAATTCGTTTGTGTGAAGTTATTAATAACCATAACTTCTAGGCCCAGGGAAGTATAAACATGAAGTGTTAGCTTGTTGTTTGGGATTGTGATTTCATTGGAAGTATTGAATACAATATTGGCAAACGATTTTACCGGATTCGGTTGAACATAGAATGTGATACTTTCAGAATTCATCTCATCAACACCCAAAACAATATCCACCACCTTCAAAACGAGGCTGGTGTTGTTGCAGGAAATTTCAAAAGTGTAATCGTATCCTAAATATTGTGCTGAAATAGATTGGGGAAAGTCACATGACTGAATGTTATTGGCAGTGATTATTGGGAATTCATCACCCAAATCCGGTTCAAATGAAAGGGTCACAATAATATTTCCTGTAAGATCCGGGAAACCGGCAACGTCGATAACATCAAACTCGCCGGCCACTTTACCTGTAATGTCAAATTCAAGAATCGATGCTGATGAAAGGCTTAAATAATTTAGAACGGTCAGCGTTCCTGGTGTACCTTCGCTGCCCGGGGCAAGTGTGCCGGCATTATTAAAGTTTGAAGTAATATCAAATGCGCCAAAGCCTTTTAATATTCCGGATTCCGTATTATTTAAAGTTATATCAGAACCCAAAAACAATAGTTGTTGATTTTCGTCAATCTCAATAGTCCCGTAATTGTTCATGTCAAAAAGCATGTAAAAACTACCAAGAGAACCACTTCCATTAGGCATTTTTTTGATGCTTCCCATATTGTTGCAGGTATTGCCGGGTTCTTCCTGTAAAAAGCCGCCATTGCTCAAAATTTCGATGATCCCTGTTTCATTGTTGTTGATCACGCATGCGCCAGATAGTTTGATTTGATTTGAATTGGTGATGTAGATGGCACCATTATTATTTATGGTAGTATTTATTAGTTTTTTATCCTCGAATGCTTCCAATTGAATCAGGCCATTGTTTTCGATGGTACCACCCCCGTTAATTATTCCGCTTAGCCAGTTAATATTACCACCTTCGGGAATCGATAATTGACCCAAAAAATTCAAATTATTTTCCAGGTTTATGGTAGAGATGCCATTGATCGTAATTGAATTTGCAGCAGCAGCTTCCGTAATAATTTCAACAACAAAGCCAGTTGGAATCAAAATTTCACTCTCAGATGAAGGAACAGACCCGACATCCCAATTATCAGTGTTAAACCAGTTATTGTCGCCGCCGTTACCTGTCCAGGTGTGGGTTTGCGAATAGATTGCACTTTGGATAATAAGCAGTGCGATAAGTGTGAAGTAGTATTTTGTTTTCATAATAAATGAGTTATGGTTCTGTAACTAAACAAACATTCACGGATATTGTTTAGTTCATTGTATGCTTGATGAGTAGCATTGGGAAGGTTTGTATCTTTTTAGTGAAAGACGACCTTTCTGATAGTAAAAGAATCCTCATAACATAGCTTTACGATATACACTCCCCTTTTGAAATGTTTAATGTCGATAGTTGTGAAAACAGATTTCGGCTTTATTTTCAATATTTCTTTTCCATAAATATTTTGAATTTCAATTGAAGTTTTTTCCAGCTTAAAAATTTTATCTATCTCGATATTTACAAGCTCCCTTGCAGGGTTAGGGTAAACTTTTACATTTTTGTCAAAAGCTTCTTCTATTCCATCTATGATATCAAATAATGCAAAGAGTGTACTATCGCTAATCACATTTTCTACAACAAGCGGGTTCGCATTGCAAATACTGTCGCCGGCCGTGTTTTGCCATTCCACAAAATAAAAACCTTCAGTTGGGATTGCGTGAATTGCGTCGGCGTTGCCTCCACAGTTTACCAATTGGGTAAGTGAGCTTTCCGGTTCCAGGTTTCCTCCTTCACCTGCTATAAAACTTACCAAATAGTTGTGGTAAAAAAGTACCGGTCTTTTATAACCATCAGGTGCTGTACCCATTTTCCAGGGGTTTTGGCTGGTATTGCCAAAACTCCAGCCTGCATCAGCAAAGGTACTTTGGTTATTGAAATCCAAAAAAGTTAAGCCTCCAACCGCCTGGTTTTGTCCATTGTGGTTCATTCCTATACCACTTGTTTCTCCACTGGTTTCAATGTCGAAAAAACAGTTTACGGTATTCGCGGTACTTCTGTTCAGCCCGGCAAACCCACCTGTAAACCATCCCTCACTATTCACTTTGCCACTACTGTAGCAGTTTGTGATTGTAGCGAAATATCCATTCTCACCCACGAAACCGCCGCAGGTGTTTTCACCGGTGACCATACCCGTAGCGTAGCAGTTAGTGGTTTGTGAATTATCTGATGTATGCCCCACCAGGCCGCCCACACCATTGTTTCCGCTTACAGCACCAATGGCATAACAGTTTTCAATAAATGCTTCATTTTTCCCGGCCAGTCCACCAACCTTATCACCATCAGGGGCAACTATGGTGACATTTGAATAGCAATTCTTAATCAGGCCATTAGAAATATAACTTCTGTTAGTGCCTATTAACCCACCAATGTAATCTCTGTTGATGCCGTTAATTGTAATTTCTCCACTCACATAACAGTTTTCAATTGTGCTTAGATTGGATCCTACCAATCCCCCAAAAGATCCATAATTACCATTCGTGTTTTCAAGGCTAATATTTACCTTGCAATTGGTGATAGGAACTTTATTATCACCAACCAGCCCACCAATACGTTGTGAGCCAAACATCTGAACCTCTGTTGAGCAATCATTGATTTCTGATTGATTTCCATATGATGAGTAAGCTTGTCCGGCCAGGCCACCGGCAATACCGCCAGAAGTGGCAGAAATGGTACCGCTAACATGGCAATTGCTAACATGCGCGGCTCTAATGCTTCCGACCAAACCCCCAATATAAAGACCACCATTTACCTGGCAATTAATAACAGTAACATAGCTAATTTCTGTTTCATCATACCTTCCTGCCTCCCCAACAAGAGTACCAACATATGCAGAACCTTCAATAATAAAGCTATCGAGGGTTAGGTTTTTTATTATGGCACCATTTGTACTGTGAAAGAAGCCAACCAATGTGGTGGACCGGTGAATGTAGAGATTACTAATTGTAAAATTACTCCCATCAAAAGTCCCGGTAAAAAAGGGGTCAAAATTTCCGATAGGTAAAAACCCATTTCCATTATTCCAGTTTTGGGTTTCCGTGGCATCAATATCGGCAGTGAGTGTGAAAAACATATCCCAGTCGGAATCACTTAAAGAAAGCGTGAGCAAGTCATTTAGGGTGGCCAACTGATAAGGGTCGGTTTCAGTACCTGTTCCACCGCTGTATTGAGCCTCTAAATTATTGGCGGTGAACAGAAACATGGCAGAGAGGAACAAAAGTTTAGCTCGTTTCAGCATTTCTGATGTTTTTTGGTTTACTCAATAACTATCTTTTTCGTACGCAGTGTTGATTCATGGAGGATTTTCATCATGTACAACCCTCGTTTCAAATGCCGGATATCGAGATGAGAGACAAGCGATTCAGGGTTCAATTTTAAAACCAGGCTGCCATTTATATCAATGAGTTCAAGGACCGTATGCTCGATATCATAAAACTCGGGCAGTTGGATTGTTAAAGTTGAACTTGCCGGATTGGGATAAATAGCAACTTCGCGTGGACTGGATAATTCATTTACACCTACAGTTACATCAGTCAGGCCAAAGGCCCAATAATCAGACCCCCATCCCTGGATAAAATTACTGCAATTTACATCCCCTGAAGGACTAAAGTTAGTTTCAGCCGCTACAGCATAGTTGTTATTTGGAAGTTGCGTTACACCATGGACCCTTTCGGTTGCGCGGCCACCAATACATTGCTGCCAAAGCAGGTTTCCATCAGTATCGATTTTGAATACCCAAATTGAAGGATTAAATTCATCCATCGAGGGATTGCCTATTACATCGCAATTAAATGAATGGGTAATGCTAAAAATAATAAAGTCACCGTCCACTGTTTCAAATATTTCTCTTGGGGAATCATAGTTGGTGCCACCATAACATTTCGACCAGATAATATTTCCTGATAAATCAATCTTAAAAAGCCAAATATCATAATCGCCATGCCAGCCTGAGCCTTCTAAATCCCCGTCATTTGATTCGCTAACTCCAGCTACCAAATAACCATCTTCTGTTTCAAGTATTGTACTGATGCCATCATCCTGGCTGCCACCATAACATCTGTTCCATTCTCCGTTTCCATTGGCATCAATTTTATAAACAATGGCATCAACACTATAATTGATACACTCACAGTCGATATTACCATCCGTTCCGGTTGGTGAGCCATAAATTGCGGCAACATACCCTCCATCACTGGTCTGCACAATTTCGTTTATAGCCTCCAAAGAAGACGTGCCCATAGTAAAATCCCATTCGGTTTCTCCAAGGCTATTAAGTTTAATTATCCATGCATCATAAAATCCATAATAAGTAGTAATATCACCTCCTTGATAATCAGCTTGTGCCGCACAAATCACCCCTCCGTCATTGGTTGGGCTTCCCCACTTTTCGTAAATAAGTCCAATAGGGCTCCCCACTTTTCTGTCCCAGATAATATCACCATTGTTATTTATTCGTACTGCCCAAATGTTGGTCTCGCCAGAATAAGGGTCGAATGAAATATCACCATCCGTAGATCCGCTGTGCCCAACAAGGTAAATATCATTGCTATTGGCAGCATAAAAGCCATCATAAAGATATTCTCCGGAACTTCCCCCAAATGATTTGTCCCACAAGATATTGCCCATATCATCTACTTTTACAATCCAATAATCACCATTCCCAATATTGTTACTAATATGGCCATCGATGGAAGCTGAAGCCCCAAGCACAAAGTAGCCACCATCTTCGGTTTGGATAGTGCTTGCTGCATTTTCATATTCGGAACCACCATAGGATTGTTGCCAGTTGATTTGTAATTGGCCAAAAGTGAATAAGGAGCAAAGAAAAAGTGATGAGAAAATAAAAATCAGTTTTTTCATAGATTACCTCCTGCGTCTGTTGAAGTTAGTTCTTCGGTTTAAGTGAGGAAATGTTTTTTTTTGATTTTGTCACCATAGCTGAGTCGAATTTTCAGTGGGGTAAAGATAGAAAAAATGATAACAAGACAAAAAAGATTCTTTACTTCACTTCCCGGAAGTATCGGGGCAGGCTGTTGCGTTACTCATGACAAGTTTTTGTAACAATTTGATTACAAATGCTAAAATAGATTTCTCAGTCGCTGCGCTCCATCGAAAAGACAGGGCAATAATTTAGTTGGGAGTAGAGGAACACCGGGCGCTCTGCGCCCGGTGTTCCTCTACTCATACACCATAAATGAAGCCCTGTCTTTTCGACCACAGGGAGAAATCTATTCCCGTTTATCATTCCAATGCCGCACGTGCGGCAAGGAACCTGTTATTTTTACCCGGACAGTAGTGAAAAGTTTACTTCTTTTCACAATCCAACATTCAAAATTCACAACTTACAACTTCCTCCTCACAATAAACCATGGATTCAAGATATCCTCCTTATTGTAAACGATGGGCTTTTTGGTAAGCGCGTGGATAACTTCTCCACCGGAAATACTTACAATGGCGTGTGCTGCTGCAGTGTCCCATTCGCTGGTAGGGGCGAAGCGGGGATAGATGTCGGCACTACCTTCCGCAACTTCACAGAGTTTTAGTGAACTGCCTTTCGAGATCAATTTAATATCGCCATGTTCTACTTTTAGATCATCGATAAACTCGGCAGTTTCGGGGCTCATGTGCGAACGGCTGGCAACAACTGTGAATTTTCTGTTACGGTCGATGACAGGAATTTGAACAGCCTGTTTCATCACCTGCTCCACATCAATTGATTCGTAACTATCAACAATCGATTTCCAGGCACCCTTTCCGTTTTCTGCTGCAAAGTACATCCATTTTAACGGAGGACAATAAACAACTCCCATAATTGGCCGGCCATTGTGCACCAAGGCGATGTTTACAGTAAATTCGTCGTTGTGTTTGATAAATTCTTTGGTACCATCCAGTGGGTCAACAATCCACATGTATTCCCAGTTTTTCCTGGTTTCGTAAGGGATGGATTTTCCCTCCTCGCTGAGTACAGGAATATTTGTTGAATCAAGTGCTTTTGCGATTACATTATGGGCTGCCTTATCGGCATTTGTCAAAGGGCTGTTATCACTCTTTATTTCAACATCGAAGCTTGTATTGTAAAAATGCAATATTTCATTTCCTGCATCAAAAGAAGCCTTGATGCAAAGTTTCAATAATTGATCAAAGTCGATTTTTGGTGATGTATTTTTTGCCATGGTTTAAATGTATAGTTTTGAGTTTGAGTACTCTAAATAGTAAAGGTTTTGGACTAAAGTCCAATAACATATAGGTTATCAATTACCCCGGACTTAAGTCCGGGGTAAGTCATGCTACGAACTTTTGGGGCTTTAGCCCAAATTTATTTTTTTAATTACTTTTCTAAGGAAACTCAAATTTGAATTTGATATTCATATAATTAGCATTCAAAATTCTACACCTCTTTCAGCTTTGCCTCCAGCCCAAACAACTCATCCCTACATCGTGCAGCTTCAATAAAATCGAGCTCTTTAACCGCTTCTTCCATTTTTTTGCGTGTCCTGGTAATGGCTTTCTCTACTTGTTCTTTCGTCATGTACTGAACAACCGGATCCGCAGCAATGCTAATTTCTGTATTTTCAACATATGCCCTTCCATGCCTGTCTTTATGGGTAGCAACAGATGTTTGTCCCATGATTGACTCCACGGATTTTACGAGGGTTTTGGGCGTAATATTATTGTCCTCGTTGTATTTCAATTGTATCACCCGTCTGCGTTCAGTTTCGTCAATGGTTTTCTGCATCGACTTTGTGATTTTGTCGGCATACATAATTACTATTGAATTGATATTTCTGGCGGCCCGTCCTGCTGTTTGTGTCAACGATCGTTCCGACCTCAGGAAACCTTCTTTATCGGCATCCAGGATGGCAACCAGCGAAACTTCAGGAAGGTCAAGCCCCTCGCGCAACAGGTTCACGCCCACCAACACATCAATATTTCCCAGGCGCAATTCGCGCATGATCTCCACCCTTTCCAGGGTATCAACGTCGGAGTGGATATAATTGCTTTTGATATTTAGGCGCAGCAAATATTTGTTCAATTCTTCGGCCATCCGTTTGGTGAGCGTGGTTACAAGTGCGCGTTCATTGCGCTTGATTACCGTATCGATTTCATCCAACAGGTCGTCAATTTGATTGAGGCTTGGCCTTACTTCAATCACGGGGTCAAGCAATCCGGTAGGTCTGATCAATTGTTCAACGATAATGCCTTCGCTGCGCTGAAGTTCATATTCGGCAGGTGTTGCCGAAACATAAATGGCCTGTCCGGTAACGGCTTCAAATTCATCAAACTTCAATGGCCGGTTATCCATGGCTGATGGCAGCCTGAAACCATGTTCTACCAGGACTTGTTTGCGCGAACGGTCGCCACCATACATGGCCCTGATTTGTGAAATAGTAACGTGGCTTTCGTCCACAATTAGCAAATAATCATCGGGGAAATAATCCAATAAGCAAAACGGTCTGGTCCCGGTCTGCCTTCCATCAAAATAGCGAGAGTAGTTTTCAATACCGGAACAATACCCCAGTTCGCGCATCATTTCAACGTCGTAATTCACACGGTCCTGAAGCCGTTTGGCCTCGATATGTTTGCCAATATCTTTGAAATACTCCACTTGCTTGTACATATCATTCTGAATCTCGTTCACCGAGGATTTCATCTTCTCTTTGGAGGTAACAAAAATGGTTGCAGGAAAAATGGCGATTTCTTTATAGTCCTCCAAAGCCTTACCTGTTACCGGGTCAAAAGTCATCAGTTCTTCAATTTCATCGCCCCACATCACAATACGGTAGGCAAAATCTGCATAAGCGGGAAAAATATCTATGGTATCGCCTTTCACTCTAAAGTTTCCCCGCATAAATTCAATTTCATTGCGGGAGTAGAGGCTTGCAACAAAATCAAGCAGCAGCTTTTTCCGTGGAGTAAGCGATCCTACCTTCAGATTGATTACATTACTGGTAAAATCATCCGGATTACCGATGCCATAAATGCATGATACTGAAGATACCACGATCACGTCACGGCGTCCAGATAGGAGTGAGGAGGTCGTACTCAACCGTAGTTTCT
>Ga0075120_10002981_pt1 | contig 11873 bp, 11 predicted proteins | sample AntAceMetag02UKL_FD_69792 | JGI IMG/M metagenome (GOLD analysis project Ga0075120, IMG submission 69792) | Saline lake microbial communities from Ace Lake, Antarctica - Antarctic Ace Lake Metagenome 02UKL | ecosystem: Environmental > Aquatic > Non-marine Saline and Alkaline > Saline | place... | reverse complement strand
ATATACTGATAAGTAATTTCCTAATGGTTCTAATAGAAGTTGTGGCTTAAATGAAATTGCCATTATGGCAAATAATAGAAGATATACAGGAATTAATAGCCAAATAGATATTTCCTTTACATTACGATGTTCGTCTTTAAGTTGACCAAGAAATATGGAATGTATAAGTCTAAAAAGATATAAGAACGCAACAATTCCTGAAAAAAGAATGACTATACCTTGGAAGTAATAGCCTCCTGTAATTATAGCATTATAAAATAACCATTTACCAGCAAAACCAACTAAAGGTGGAACGCCTGCCAAAGTTATTATCGCAATTAGCACAGCAATAAATGAGAAGGGCATTCTTTTTATCAATCCACCCATCTTATACATCATTGGTGTCCCGAGCTTCAAGGCTATTCCTCCAATAACTAAGAATAAAACCCCTTTATATAAAAAGTGTGTTATAGTATAGAATAAGCCTGCTGTCCAGCCAAGATTTGTCATCATAGCAAGTCCAAATACAATATATCCTAATTGTCCGATACTAGACCAAGCTAATAGCCGTTTTGCACTTTCTTGAAATGATGCTGCAATATTTCCGATTAGAGCAGAAATTGCACCAACCCAGCCGAGAACAAACAAAATATTTTTAGCGTAACTTGCTTCTGATCCCATATGCAGAAGGACCAAAATTATTCCAAATACTCCTGCTTTTAGTAATATTGCTGATGCCATAAAGTGTATGTCTGCAACAGCTTCACCATGAGCTCCGGGAAGCCATATATGTAATCCAAAAGATGCTGTTTTAGTCATAAATCCTAATAATATTAAGGAGTAGGCTAAAGTAGGATATACAGAAATATCTGTTAACGCTTGTAGATCGATATTTCCAAAACTGGCAAAAGCTAAGGCAAATCCAAACATCATAGTATAAGAACCTCCTATAGAGAACATCAAATAACTATACCCATGTGGACGCGATTTTTTACCTCTGATTAGTAGAAAATAAGAGCCAATTGTCATTAATTCCCAACCAAACAATATCTCGAATAAATTTGTGGCAGTAATTAGCATTGCTAATCCGGCAAACATAGTTAATGCCATTGGATAAAATCCTAATCGTCGATCTTTTTTGTAATAATAACCTGAAAATAGGGTAATTACTGCTCCTCCAAGGAATATCCATAGAAATATCTCTCGTAATAAATCCCCTTCAACGATTGGATATAAGAATACTATATATGCAATTACTCCTAATATTGAGATAGTGTTTTTTACCCATGCTGGCAAAAATTCTAATGCGGCAATAAATATAATAAATAAAATAGGAAGATAGTTTATTAGTTTGCCATATTGGTGTTGGGAACTGATATAATATCCTGATACAAAAATAGCTACTACAAATACTATTATTGGGAATAATTTATGAAATTTTAATTTAAGTTCAATTCCTTCGGGAATATCAAGTTTTAAAATATTTCCAAACCAACGAAACATATAGATTGCTTCTAAAAAAGAACCAATTAATACAAGAGCAATCCATAGAATATTATTCGATTGTGCTAAATGCATAACTAATTCCCATTTTCCAAAGAAAGACGGAAATGGAGGAAGGCCAATAAGTGTAAAAACGAAAACGCCAAAAGCAATTAATAATATTTTATTCTTTCTAAGAATAGACCAACCTTCAAGAGTATCTGATTGAACTATTCCAGATAGCCAAAATAAACCTGCTTTTGCAAAAAAGTGACTAATTAATAGTGAAATAACAATAAAATAAGTATAGTCTCCAATTACGCTTGATAATCCAATAACTGCAGTTAATAATCCAATTTGGGAAACGGAAGAGTATCCCAGCATTCTATTTGGATTATTTTGTTTAATACCAATTAGATTAGAGAATATAAATGTTACTATTCCAATACCAGCAATTACAAATTGAAATTTTTCTGGTGCCAAAGGTAAAATTTTCATTAAAACATATACTGTTGCTGTTGCATAAGCAGATGATAGCAGAGCACTTACTCCACTTTCAGCAGAACTATATACATCAAGTCCCCAGCCATTAGCAGGGAATGGTTTAAGTTCAAGAACAACCGCAATCATAATAAAGAATATTGCAATTGATAATCCTTTTGCTGCTCCAAGGTTTTGAGTGAGAATGTCGTCGATATTCAAAGAACCCGTATAATGATATATAAATGCGATACCAAGAAGTAATATTCCTGAAATGATTCCTGTTGCTATCATATATTTGAATCCTGCAGAAATGCTTTTAGTGGTTTGTGTTAGGATTATTAATCCTGCAACAGCAATACTACTAATTTCAAGAAATACAAATAAGTTAAATAGGTCGCGTGTCATTACAACAACATTTAAACCCATAATTAGCATTAATAGGGCTATAAATGAGCCTTTGCCAGCTTTTTTGAGTTTGTCAAACATATAGAACCCACCAAAAAGGCCAATAGCATTTATCATTAATGTGAATAATGCTTCTTCTTTCCCCATCATCAGATTGATTGAGAATGGAGGTTTAAAAGCAGTAGTAAAAATCTGATAAGTTTCGATATCTGCAGTAACGAAATTATAAAACCACTGTGCAGAAACAATTGTTGCAAAACCCAGAGCCAAAAGGCTTAGAATACCTGCAGGTGTTTCTGACTTTTTACCCAGAAAGCCTAATGAGAATGCAATTCCCAGTAGTGCGGCTACAATATAAATAGGATCTACCATTTTGTGTCTTTATAATCGTTAATATCTAAAGTTTTCTTTTGTTTATATAGCTTTAAAGCATATACAAGCAATATTGATGTAACACCTAGTCCAATAACGATTGATGTAAGTACTAAAGCTTGTGGTAATGGGTCCACAATTTTATCAACTGTGTTAGTCTGTAATTCATCTGAATCTAGAATCGGAGCAGTTTTATTACGAATATACCCTATTGCAACTATTATCACATTTAGACCAGTTTCAAAAATGGTAAATGAAATAATAATCTTTAAGATATTTTTTTGAGATATTATACCCCACAATCCTAATAAGAGAAGGATAAATCCAATGCCGAGGCTAATTTGTTCTATACCAATGTTTTGCATTATTCTTCGTTTTGAATTTCTTTTAAATTAACAATGATTCCGGTAAGCTCTGTACCAACCTTAAGTCCAACTAGGATATATATTATAGGTACAGTACCTGCACTAAGAATTGTTCCAAAAGTCCCTAAGCTCAAGATTTGATTGTCTAAGAAACCAAGCCCAAGTAATACACCAAGTAGACCAATAATAACATAGCTTAAACCAGACATCGATTCTACTATAGATAAAACCTTGTGGTTAATTTTTGGACGAGGTAAAGCGATTAGCATTAAAACAAATGCTGATGCAATAATTGCTCCTCCTTGAAAACCACCTCCTGGAGTAAGATGTCCATTAATAAATACATATACACCTAAAAGAACAATTATCGGAACTAGGAGTTTAGCTCCTGTACCTAATATCTCGCTGTATCTTTTAATTTTTGGATCTTCTTCGTTACCATTGTGTCTTACCTTTAAGAAAAAACCAATAATTGCAGCAGAAAGGAAAAGAATTGAGACTTCCCCTAGCGTGTCCAGACCTCTATATGTAACTACAACTGCAGTAACTAAGTTGGCAGCACCAACTTCGTCTTTACCATGCTTAGCATAGTGCTCTGCAACAGGACCCAGCTTCTCCTTTGGAGTGTAATCCATGAAAACGCTGAACATAATTGCAGCCAAGCCGAGTATTAAAATAAATAATAAACTATTCCTCAACATGTTTGTATTTTTTTATTTTGTTCAATGCATAAAAGAAAATAAACGTTGTAAGTCCGCTTCCAATAGCTGCCTCTGTTAATGCAACATCAGGTGCTGCTAAAAGCAAATATAAAATAGAAGCTATAAGACTTACTCCACCAGCAGAAAGAATCGATAGTGTGACCTTTTTATTATGAATGGCAATGACAGCCATTGCTATCATCACTACTCCAAGAACTACTGAAATTAGTATCCAAATCATAAGCTTATTCTTTGATGTTATTTAATTCTTCATTTTTATTATCCTCAATACCATCTTCGGCAAGTTGATCTGTAATTGTCTTGTCAGATAATTTGATCTTGCAAAAGTGTGCTGCTCGTGCTAAAACGTGAGACGAAATTGGATTTGTAATTAGCACAAATAGTATTAAAATCACTAATTTTCCAGTCCATTCAGGATTTAAGAAGATTAGACCAACTAGTGTTAGCATTGTACCGAGTGTCGAAGCTTTTGTTCCTGCTTGAATTCTATTAAAAAGATCTGGCATACGCACAAGTCCAATAGAACCAAGTAGTAAAAATATTGATCCTAGTAAAACGATTATAGCACCTATTAATTTTAAAGTTTCCATCTATAATGAATTTTCAAGATATTTTGAAATAATAATAACCCCTAAAAAGCTCAACAGTCCGTAAACAATGGCCACATCAATATAAATCCCTCTACCAGATATGTAGGAGATGATACCTATTAAACCAATTGTTGAGATGGTCATAGTATCGAAAGAAGCGATTCTGTCGAAGGTAGTAGGTCCTTTTAAAAACCTAAACATTGAGAGTAATACTGAAAGTAGTATTATCCCGACCGAAATATTTAATAATTGATCAACCATAAATTTCTTTTAATAATTTCTCAAACTTGTTAACTATTGCTTCTGTTGCTACATCTAAGTCTTTGTTTGCAACATCAATCCAGTGTACATAGATGAATTCATCCTTTATGTCTACACTAAGTGTTCCAGGTGTTAGAGTAATAGAATTTGCTAAAATCATACGCCCAATTTCAGAGGTAAGACATGTTTTTACTTTAACAATACCCGGGTTTATTGGTAGCTTAGGGCTAATAACTCTGTATGCAACATCAAGGTTCGACTTAATTAGTTCAAATATAAAAACAAATAAATAAGCAATCGAAAATACAAAAGACTTTGGATTGAGTTTTATTTGATTAAAAACTGAACAATTTGAGCAGAATATCAATGATATTATTATCGATACTCCTGCACCTATAATTAGTAAAACCGGATCAAGTGAATTGTTTAGTAGTATCCATATGGAAAACAAAACAATTGTGATAATTAGAAATGATTTAATTTTCATTAATATCAATATTTGATTTAAAATTTAATACTTGCAAATGTAATAACGAATCATGCTTTACGTGTAAAATTAGTAAAAACAATGATTTACAATATATAAAACATTGATTTATTTAAATATATATTTGGTTTAATAAAAAAATAAACATATTTTTAGTTTTTGATTAACATATGTTACTTTAAACTATAACTATGGATACTGTTGCACAAAACAATTCGTGTTTGAATTGCCCTGAGAAGTCGCTGTGCTTTAATATGTTGAGCGATGAAGAATTAACGAAAATTGACAATAATAAAGTAGTCCTGAAATATAAGAAAGGCGAGATTATGGCTAAACAAGGCGGATTTGTTCCGCAAATTTTGTACTTGCAACAGGGCCTGGTCAAGATTTATAAGGAGATTAATGACACAGAGAATCTAGTGCTTACAATATTTCCAAGTGGTAGTCTGATTGGTTTACCATCTTTATATAGCACAGCAAAAATGGAATATACTGTGTCTGCACTTGCAGATTCTGTGATTTGTGCAATGGATAAGACACTTTTTGAAGACTTTATTAAGCAAAATGGTGAATTTGCAGCAGCAGTTATTACTAATATGAATAATTGTCTACTGTACAATTTTAATCGAATAAAATCTTTAACACATAAACAAATGAATGGTCGTTTGGCTGAGACATTCTTGTTCTTAGCGGATGGTATTTATAAATCAGATGAGTTTAAATTATCTTTGTCGAGAAAAGATTTAGCAGAATTTACAGGAATGTCTGTTATGAGTGTAGTTCGAGGAATAAAGGATTTTAAAGAAAGTGGTCTTATCACAGATGAAAGAGGAATAATTAAAATTCTAAATAGAGAGAAATTGATGAAGATTTCAGTGTCAGGATAATATTTTTCATTAAACACATATAATAATAATTGCAATCAACCAAAATATAGAAAATCATGAAATTTAATCTAATAGAAAGGATTTCTTCTTTGACTTTATATTCATCTATTTTTATAATTGTATTTGCTTCGTCTTGTACTAACAATACTGTGCCAGAAAGACAGGATGAGAAAAATAAGGAAGTTATTGTAGATACAGTTGTTGGAAATGTTTTGTCAGAAGAAGATTTAAAGGATTTAAGTTCTAGTGAGTTGATGTATCTGCGAAATGATGTATATGCACGGTATGGTTATACTTTTAAAAATCAGGATTTAGCTGAATATTATAGTCAACTAGATTGGTATATACCTCTTTATTCAAATGTTGATAGCCTTTTGACTGATATAGAAAAACAAAATGTTGAGTTGATTCTTGAATTTGAAGCAAAATTGAAAAACAATACTGAACCGATGGATGAGTTTTTAGCTTTATTTCATGATATTAATAACGAAAAATTGCAGATTATTAGTAGCGAAAAAGATAAATATGGTGTAGCTATTGACGATAGTGATATTGAAAAATATTTTGGACTTAAAAATGAAGAGGTTTATGAAGGTTGCATTACGTATAGAGTCTCAGCTATTGCTAAGTTTGATTTGTCCGAAAGTTATATAGCTCTTGTAACACATGAAATGCATTGCCCAGTATCTAATGTTGACTGGTATTATCCTATGTATGTATTTGATAAAAATGGTAAATACATCACTGAGTTCTTGATAGCATATAAAAATGGAGATAGTGAGGATTTTACACTCTGTGAGGTTGTATTTGATAAGGGAGAAATTACCCAAAACATTACCCACACTTGGAACGAATGGAAAGAGAATGAAGATAATCCAACTGGTCACAGAGAAGAATACAAACAAAAAATTCATTTCGATCCACATACAAAGGAATTTGTTGAAGTTAGGGATTAGAAGATACTTAACTTCTTGGCTTTTAGCTATTGGCTATTTGCGTTTACTACTTGAATCTTTCTTCTTGTTTCTTGTTATTTGGATTTTGATTTCTGGATTTTGAAAAGAATATTTATTACTTTTACATCTTATCATTAAATACTAGAAATTTATGATTTCAAAACCTCGTTTATCAGAGAAGCTAAGATATAGATTTGATAACCTTATGAGTAAGGGGCCTGGTGCAATGATTGGATTGCTTGGGATATTGTCGCTAATTACTGTATTAATTGCTGGATTTGTTTATTGGGGATTCAAACTTACTTCAGAAGGAGAAGAGTCAATGAATCTTTTTGAAGGTTTCTGGCAGGGCTTAATGCGTGCGATGGACCCTGGTACTGTTGCAGGTGATATAGATTGGGTTTTTAGATTGTTCGGATTATTAATAACTCTTAGTGGAATATTTATTCTATCAACTTTAATAGGTATTTTAGGTTCAGGTATCGAAAGTAAACTCGATGAGCTTAGAAAAGGTAAGAGTAGAGTTCTAGAATCAAATCATACATTAATTTTAGGTTGGAGTAGTAAGATATTCACTATTATTTCAGAACTTATAATTGCTGGCGAAAATCAAAAAAAACCTCGTATTGTGATTTTATCAGAAGTTGATAAGGTTGAGATGGAAGATGCTATCAGAGATAAAATCCCAAAAATGGGAAATATGAAAGTTATTTGTCGCAATGGAATTCCTAACGATTTAGATAGTTTAGCAATGGTTAATCCGCATGAGGCAAAGTCTATAATTATTTTATCTCCTGAAGAGGGTAATGCAGATTCACAGGCTATCAAAACAATTTTAGCTATTACAAATAATCCGAAACGTAAAGAAGGTGCGTATCATATTGTATCTGAAATTAAAGATATTAAGAACTATGAAGTAGCAAAGATGGTTGGCGAAGATGAAGTTGAAATTATTCTTACAGATGATGTGTTTGCAAGAATTATGGTTCAGACTTCTCGTCAAAGTGGCTTGAGTCTTGTCTATCAGGAGCTTATGAATTATGATGGAGATGAAATGTATTTTGGATATGAGGAAAAGTTGATTGGAAAAACATTCCAAGAAGCAATATTTGCTTACGAAACATCTTCTGTAATGGGATTGCAATATGCTAGTGGAGAAGTTGTTATTAACCCTCCAATGGACTATGTAATTAAAGAAGGAGATCAAGTAATAACTATAACTGAAGATGATGATACAATGATTGTATCAAATAAAACAGAATATAACATTAATTATGATGTAATTCAAAGCAAAGAAGAGGAGGTAGCAGGTCCTGAAAGAACTTTAATGCTTGGTTGGAATCTTCGTGGTCCAATTTTAATAAGAGAACTTGACGAATATGTTGCTGAAGGATCTTTTGTAAAGATAGTATCTAATCATGAGTTTGAAGCTGATGAGTTTGAGCTTATTAGAAAATCACTGAAGAATACAAATATTGAATTTGAAATAGGAGATATTACCTCTCGTGAGATAATAGATGCTTTAGATGCAACTTCTTATGCAAATGTTCAAGTTCTTTGTGATGAAAATCTTGAAATTCAAGAAGCAGATTCTTTAACACTTATTACACTATTGCATTTACGTCGTATATCATCTGAAAAAGATATTAATATGAAGATTGTAAGTGAAATGCTTGATTATAGAAATAGAGATCTTGCAGCAGTAACTAAGGTTGACGATTTCATTGTTAGCGATAAGTTAATTAGTTTAATGATGACTCAAGTGTCTGAAAATAAGCATTTAATGAGAGCTTTTGAAGATTTATTGCAATCAGAAGGTAGTGAGATTTACTTAAAACCAGCAGAGAACTATGTTAAGTTGGACACTAAAGTAAATTTCTACACATTATTGGAATCAGCAAAACTAAAAGGCCAAGTTGCAATTGGATATAAAATTGCTTCATTATCTCACGATATTGAAGGTGGTTTTGGAGTTATTGTAAATCCTGATAAAAACGATATTGTTGAGTTTACGAAAGAGGATAAATTGATTGTATTAGCGGAAGACTAATGATTAAGAAACTATTCATATTATTCATATTAATGACATTTGGAGTTTTTGTGTTTGCTCAAATTGATACTATTCCTGATGTTTTATCTGTTATTCATTCGCGTAAAAGTGTTAGGAATTATACAGAACAGCAAGTTTCTAAATCCCAACTCGAGACTCTTGTAAAAGCAGGAATGGCAGCTCCGAGTGCAATGAATAAACAACCTTGGTTCTTTGTTGTGATTGATGACAAAGATATTCTTAAAACATTGGCAAATAAAATGATGTTTGGGAATATGCTTAACTATGCTTCAGCAGCTATTATAGTTTGTGGAGATATGAGAAATGTACCAGATGCTCTACCAAAGTTTTGGATTCAAGATTGTTCAGCAGCATCGCAGAATATCTTACTGGCAGCTGAGGGTACTGGGTTAGGAGCAGTTTGGATTGGAGTTTATCCAAACAAAGTTGCAGTAAGAAAAGTTAGGAAATTATTGAATTTACCAAAACATATTGTACCTTTAAACATCATTTCAATTGGTTATCCTGATGGAACTGATAAGCCAAAGAAAAAATGGGACGAGAATAAAATGATTTGGAATAGTTGGGATTAAATATACAACCTTAAAACTATAGATATATGAAAATTAGATTTATTGGAGCAACAAAAGAGGTAACAGGTAGTAAGCATCTAATAACCACAAACTCTGGCAAAAAGATATTACTTGATTGTGGGATGTTTCAAGGTAAAGGTAAAGAAACAGATAGTTCAAACCGAGACTTAGGCTTTGATCCACGTGATATTGACTATGTTCTTCTTTCACATGCACATATTGACCACTCTGGTCTTATTCCTTATCTTTTTACTCTAGGTTTTGAGGGTTCTGTAATATGTACAGATGCAACAAGAAATCTTTGTTCACTGATGCTTCCCGATTCAGGATTTATTCAAGAGCATGATATTAAGTGGTATAATAGGAAATTAGCAAAAAAGGGTTTGCCAGCAGTAAAGCCACTTTACACACATGATGATGCAGTTACTGCACTTAAACTTTTTGTCGGTGTGGCTTACGAAAGAGTTTATAATATTGATGAATATATATCTGTAACATTCACTAATTCTGGTCATATGCTTGGTAGCGCTGTTGTTAATCTTAGCATAATAGAAAATGGTAAAGTAACTAAAATTGCATATACAGGTGATGTTGGTAGACCATCGAATAGAATATTAAAACCACCACAAGCATTTCCGCAGGCTGACGTTTTAATAACAGAATCTACTTATGGAGATAGAATTCACGACCCAAATCATGAGTCTGAAGATGCATTGTTGAAAATTGTACAGAACACTTGCGTAAACAAAGGTGGTAAATTGATAATTCCTTCTTTTAGTGTTGGGAGAACTCAAGAAATCGTTCATTCTTTGAATAATTGGTTTAACGATGGGCGTTTGCCACGAGTTAATATATATGTTGATAGCCCATTATCTGTTAATGTTACAGCAGTTTTTAGAATGCATCCAGAGTGTTATAATAAGAATGTTCGTAAGGTTATGGAAACCGATTCAGATCCATTTGGTTTTGAGCGTTTGCATTATATCAAGATGGTTAATGAATCAAAGAAGTTGAACAAAACAGATAAACCATGTGTAATTATTTCAGCTTCTGGAATGGCTGAAGCGGGTAGAGTTAAGCACCATATTGCTAATAATATTGATAATCCAAAAAATACAATTCTGATAGTTGGATATTGTGCCCCAACGACATTAGGTGCAAGATTACAAACTGGAATGAATAAAATTTCAATATATGGTCAGGAACACTATATAAATGCTGATATCAAACGCTTAGAATCTTTTAGTGGTCATGGCGATTATGTAGAAATGGCGGATTATATTTTTAGTTGCCAAGATCCAAAGCAAATTCAAAAGACTTTTATTGTTCATGGTGATGAAGGGCCTGCTGAACACTATAAAGAATATCTTCACAAGAAAGGACTTAGAAATATTGAGATTCCAGATAGAAACTATGAAGTTGAAATTTGATCTGAAATGTAATTGTTTATGTAGGAATTTTAATTATTGTTTTTACGTAAAGAGTATTGATTCTACTCAATAATCAAAATGAGTGGAACCCATTTTTTCAAATAAAAAGTACTATTATTGTTGCTGATTATTTACATCACTTCAGGGACTTCTATTCCAAGTAGATTCATTCCGGTTTTAATAGTGTTTGCAAGCCTAAGTGAGAGCAATAACCTAAATTGAAGGATTTTGGAGTCTTTTTCTTTTAAAATAGAATGATCGTGATAGAATTGATTAAACTCTTTTACAAGATTGTAAATATAGTTCGCAATAATTCCTGGATCAAGTTTTCTTGCAGATTCATAGACTGTGTTATCAAATTCGGTTAGCATAGAAACAAGCTTGATTTCACAATCTAATAATTGTGTTTCTTCTGAAACCTTACCGTTAAATTTGATTTTCATAGATTCTGCTTTGCGCAAAATTGAGCTGATTCTCGCATAAGCGTATTGAATAAACGGACCGGTATTTCCATTAAAGTCAATAGATTCACTAGGATTAAATATCATCTGCTTTTTTGGGTCAACTTTGATGATATAATATTTTAATGCTCCAAGTGCTATTTCTTTTATGATTTCTTCTCGTTCGTTTTTAGGGAGTTCATTTATTTTACCATTTTCTTCAGATAATTTTCTGGCTGAAAAAATCATTTCTTGCATTAAATCATCAGCATCAACAACAGTTCCTTCACGCGATTTCATTTTACCATCAGGTAGTTCTACCATGCCATAGGATAAATGCTCAATACGATTTGCATATCCTGATTCAAACT
>Ga0075120_10002977_pt1 | contig 11885 bp, 2 predicted proteins | sample AntAceMetag02UKL_FD_69792 | JGI IMG/M metagenome (GOLD analysis project Ga0075120, IMG submission 69792) | Saline lake microbial communities from Ace Lake, Antarctica - Antarctic Ace Lake Metagenome 02UKL | ecosystem: Environmental > Aquatic > Non-marine Saline and Alkaline > Saline | place... | reverse complement strand
CCTTTGATGTGGAAGGCGAATCGTACGCCTCGCCGGAGGCCAACATGATCCTGCTCGGTACCGATGGATGGCCCATCGGCAGTGGCGATGCTCCCTCCACCATACACGGCAGTGATTTCGGTGACCTGCGCGTGTACAGCAATCTCACCCGCATTTTTACGGTGACCAATATGGGCAATGGTACGCTGGAGATTACCGGTGTCAGTACCACGGGAACCGACGCGGCTTCGTTTAGCTTGTTGCTGAACCGACCCGCCAGTGTGGCACCCGGCGGCACCGCGTCCTTCCAAGTGCGCTTTAGCCCGCAGACCGCCGGCCCGCAAACCGCACAGTTCGAGTTGCTTAATACCAGTATCAACGAGTCGAATTATATTTTCCGGGTGGGTGGCAACGGACTGCGTTCAGAAATGCTGGTGTTCGGACAGAACGGCGTGGCGGTCACGAATGGTGAAACGGCGGTTTCTTACGCCATCGGCACGCATTTCGGTACCAATGAGCTGACCAATTCGTCCACGCGCACCTTTACGGTCACCAATGCGGGCGACGCGGCGCTTACCCTGGTGCAGCCGCCTGTGAGTTCCTGGAGCCAGTTTGCCGTGACCGGCTGGCCGTCCAACGTGGCGGCGCATTCCTCGGCCACCTTCGGAGTCTTCTTTGAAAGCACGGTGCTTGGAACCAATCGGGCGACGTTGACCTTCACGAACAATACGCCGGATGCCAACCCGTACCGATTCGATGTCGAAGGCGTCGTAATTCGCAAGCCGATACCCTGGCTGGCGGTGTTCGGAACCAATCAGGAAGAACTGGCGGACAACGAAGTCCCGAGTGGCCCAAAGGGAACCGACTATGGCGAAGTGCTGACCAATCATCTCGTGTTCACGCACACCCTGACCATCACCAATCAGGGCAATGTGCCGCTCCTCATCACCAACATTGTGAAGAGCGGTTCCGGCGCGCAGTACTTTGAATTGACCAATATGCCTTCTAGCCTGGCGGCGGGCGAGGGGGCCGAAGTTATTCTGCGCTACTATCCGAGCAACACCGGCACCCATGCCGTGAGCTTCCGCCTGGACAACACCAGCAGCAACATGCCGGTCTTCCGACTGAACGCACAGGCCGTGGCGATCAACCCCGTGATCTGGGTCTACGCCACAAACGGGCAGTTGCTGGCCAACGGAGCCACCAATCTCGACATTCTGCTGGGAACGGAATACGGAGAGAAATACAACGGTTCCCCGGAAACGCACCGCTTTGCGGTGTCCAATTCGGGCACCTATGGCAATCTGCGCATCGCCTATTCCAGCACGAGCAGCGAGTTCGATTTTGTGAATCCGTCGGTTGCGATTCCGCCGGGCACCCTGGTCAATCTGGATGTGCGCTACCGGCGCAAGGTGGATGGCACGAACCGCGCCACGCTGACGCTCGATCACAATGCCTGGACAAACGATCCCTTCACTTTCGATGTGGGTGGTTCCGCCAAGCCGGTGCCGAAGCTGTACGTGCTGTACACCAACGGCCAGACCGTCACCTCGGGTGGGGCACCGAGTGAATCGCGCGGAACGGACTTCGGCGATCTCTGGACCAATCAGCCGATACAGACGCACACCTTCCTGGTGACCAATGCCGGGGTGGACGAATTGTTCCTGACGGCGCTCACCACAAATGGCTCCGGTGCCTCGAAGTTCACCCTGATCGGCCTACCGACCAATCTGGCGGTGGGCGAGGTGCGCAGCATTGACGTCACCTTTGATCCGGCGGCTCCGGGCAGTTATTCGGCCTTCTTCTCGATTGTGAACAACAGCAGCAACGCGACGCCGGAATATATCATCAATGTGGCGGGCGATGCCGTGTGGCCAGGCATTCAGTTGGCCGCTTCCAACGGCACGCCGATTGCGCGGAACTCCACCGTGATCAGCGAGGCTTTGGGCACGCACTTTGGAACGAATTATGAATACGCCACGGTGACGCATACTTTTGCGATCAGCAATTCGGGGACAGCAGGCGACCTGACCATCACGCAACCGAGCAGCACGGAGCCCACCTTCTCCGTGGTGAGTTATCCTGCGAAGATTGCCGTGGGCACAACCGGGGTTCTGCGCGTGCGCTACAATTCCAACCTCGTCGGCACCAACCGGGCCACCATCGTCATACCGAACAATGAATACCCGCCGACGAACTACAACTTCGACGTGGTTGGCGTCACCAAGCCGTTGCCGACGCTGTATGTGCTTGGCACCAACGGTGCGCGGATTGCCAGCGGCGAGTTGGCAACCACCGCGAAGGGGACCGACTTTGGCGACGTGGATATATCGAAGCCGCCTGTCACGCACATCTTCACCGTGACCAATGCCGGCATAGATCTGCTTACGATCGGTGTTGTGACGCAGTACGGGCCGGATAAGGCTTGCTTTAGCATCACCAACCTGCCTTCCGCGTTGTCGGGGGGCCAGACCGGCACCTTTGAGATTATCTTCAACCATCAGGGTGCGACCGGGGTGCGGATCGCCGAATTCCAGATTGCCAACAGTAGTAGCAATGCCCCCTGGTACTCGGTGATGGTGCGTGGTTCGGGCACGGCACCCGACATGGACATGCGCGGCACCAACGGCGATATCATCGCCAACAACTCCGGGGTGATCAGCGTTGCGCTCGGCACGCAGTTCGGCACGAATTACGTGGGCGCATCGGTATCGCACACCTTCGAGGTGTACAACACGGGCCCGTTCGGCGATTTGATTCTGGGTGTGCCGCAATCAACCAGCACGCACTTCTCGGTGATCTCTTGGCCGGGTCCTGTGGCGACCAATGCAAGCTCCAACGTGGTGGTCCGCTACAACTCGACGGTGGTTGGGACCTGGAACTCGACGATCGTCATCCCGAATAACACGGCTAATGGTAAAGATCCGTATCGCTTTGACGTGTCTGGGAGTTCCAAGCCGACCCCGAAACTGTATTTCCTGGGCACCAATCGGGCCAATATCGCCAGTGGCGAAACGCCGAGCGTCGCCAAGGGAACGGACTTCGGGGCGGTCTATACCAACGCGGCGTCCGTCACGCACTCCTTCACGGTGACCAATCAGGGAATGGATACGATCCAGATCACGTCGTCCATCGGCGTCGGTGATACCAATGTGTTCACCCTGTCAGGCCTATTGACCCCGCTGAGCGCCGGCCAGGAACGTTCATTTAATGTCGTTTTCAACCATGGTGGCGCGCTGGGCGTCTACACGGCGGCCTACACCATCGCGAACAGCAGCAGCAATGTACCGAGCTATGAATTGAATCTGTGTGCGCAGGCTGTCTGGCCGAAGATGGCCATGCTGGGGACCAACGGTGCGCCGCTGACCAACGGCACGACGGTGCTGGATGAAAATCTGGGCACGGACTACGGGCTGACCTATCGGGGCGCGCCGGTGGACCATGAGTTTGCGATTACGAACAGCGGCTTCGGCGATCTGGTGCTGTCGCAGCCGATCAGCACCAATGCCGAATTCTCGATTCCGTCTTGGCCGCAGCGGGTGGCGCACGGGACGGTCTCCAACATCACTATACGCTATGAGGCCAGTGTCACCGGCGCGTACCGATCGACCATCAGCCTGGCCAACAATGCCGTTGGCAGTACGCCCTACACCTTTGATGTGGCCGGAGAGGCGAAGCTTGGGCCGGTGCTGCTTATCCTGGGCACCAACAATGCCTCGCTGGGATACAACGAGGCCCCGAGCCTCGCGAAGGGGACGGATTACGGCGCGCAGAACCGGCAGAAGATTTTCGAGTCGCGCACCTTTACTCTGCTCAACTCCGGCAACGAAGACTTCACGATCACCGGCCTGACCACGAATAGCTCCGGCGCTTCCGCCTTTTCACTGGGCGGGGTATCGCTTCCGTTGACCATGCAGGTGGGGGATTCGAATACGTTTGACATCATCTTCGAGGTCACGGCCACAGGCGTCTACACCTCGCAGTTTGTGTTCGCCAACACGAGCAGCAATGCGCCGACGTACCGGGTCAACGTCAGCGGAACGAGTATTGATGTGAACATGAATCTGTTGGGCATCAACGGCGACTTGGTGGCCAACGGCGCGACCAACACCAGCACCGACCTCGGGACCGACTTTGGGGAAACCTATGTCGGCACGGTGATTGATCAGACCTTCCAGGTTTCCAACAGCGGCTCCTTCGGTCTGTTGCGGATTGACCGCCCGACCATCACCAACGCGCACTTCTACGTTGTGGATTGGCCGACCAATGTTCTTGCCGGAACCGTATCTAACTTTACCGTCCGCTTCGGCGCCACGCAGGAAGGTCTCTTCCAGTCCGACATCGTGATCACCAACAACAGTTGGACGAACAATCCCTACTCGTTCCGGGTGAAGGCGGAAGCCAAGGCGGGGCCGGCTCTCCGCATCTTCGGGGTGAACAATGTGCTGCTGATTCCGGGCGAAGCGCCCAACTCGGGCAAGGGCACCGATTACGGCGAGTGGTACACCAACGCGCAGACGATTATCAGCACCTTCCGTGTGCAGAGCTGGGGCACCGAGGCGGTGACGATCAGCAGCATTGTGGACGGTGGCGGCAGCGCGCAGTTCAGCCTCGACGACCTGGTGCCGAGCCTGCTGGATATCGGCCAGCAGAGAGTCTTTACCATTAAATACAGTCCGGCGGCGCGCGGCCTACAGACAAACCTCTTCACCATCAACAACAACAGCAGCAATGCGCCGGTGTTCGGCATCAAGGTGCGCGGCGTCGGCCTCTGGCCCGAACTCACCTTGCGCGGGCTGGACGGCACGCCTATTCCGAACGGCTCCACCGCCATCGAAATCGCGACGGGCACGGACTTCGGGCAGGATTACGTCGGCGCCGAAATCGTGCATACCTTCCAGATCACCAACTCTGGATACGGGACGCTGGTTCTGAATGCGCCGACCATCAACAACGATCAGTTCTCGATCGAGGCGTGGCCGGCGTCGGTGGCGCAGGGAACCGCCTCGAATCTGACCGTGCGGTATGCGCCGGACTATTCGGCCACGCACAAGGCGACGATCTCACTGCCGAACAATGCCTGGCTGGCCAGTCCGTTCACCTTCCGGGTGCAGGGCGCCGCGCTGCCTTCGCCGATTTTGTATGTCCTCGGCACGAATGGGGTCACTGTTAAGAGCGGTACGCCGGCCAGTACCTCGGCGGGTACGGACTATGGCGATTTCCTGCCGGGTGCCTCGCCGGTGACCCGTACCTTTACGCTCATCAATTCGGGCATTGGCGACATCACCCTTTCGGGTGCGATCACCAATGGCGATACCTTCTCGCGGTTTGTGCTTAACGGCCTACCTTCCGGCATTCCGTACCAGGGCCGCAGCTCTTTTACTATCATCTACAACCCCGGGGTGATCGGCGTGCATACGGCGGCCTTTGTGATTGCCAACAGCAGCAGCAATGCGCCCGCCTACGTGGTGAACGTCCGGGCGAACGACATGGACCCGCACATGCATCTGCTCGGTGCCAACTATGACGTGATCACCAATAACTCGACGCAGACCAGCACCGCGCTCGGAACCTACTACGGGCATCGCTACGTGGGTGAAATCGTGGACCACTCGTTCTGGGTCACCAACTATGGCTCCGGCACCCTGGCGCTGCAAACGCCGCAGAGTTCCGACAACCAGTTCAGCGTGCTTCGCTGGCCCACGCAGGTAGCCCAAGGTGCCGCCCGCGAGCTCGTGGTCCGCTACCGTGCGCAGGGCGCAGGTTGGTATGAGAGTGACATCACCATCAGCAACAATACGACGGACGCCTCGCCGTACCGCTTCCGGGTGGCCGCCACAGCGGAACTGGGACGCGTGGTGTTGGTGTTGGGCACCAATCGCGAAGTGGTCTTCAACGGGGCCGCCCCGGCCAGGGCGGAAGGCACGGACTTCGGCGAAGTACGCACATCGCTGGGCGCGGTGACGAATGTGTTCACCATCACCAACGCGGGTAGCGCAAGTGTGAGCATCCTGTCGGTGACCACGAACAGCGGTTCGGATGCCTTTGCGATGTCGGCCCTGCCGTCCACTCTGGCGGTGGGCGATGCCGCCGTGTTTTCCATCACCTTTGATGCAAGTGTGTCGGGGGTCTACAGCTCGCAGTTCACGGTGATTAGCACGGCCAGCAACGCGCCGTCGTATGTGATCAATGTGGCGGGACTGAGCGGCAGCGCCGAAATGCTGATGCTGGGCATGAACAACAGCGGGCCCATCACGAATCATTCCGTCCTGCCGCAGCTTTCGCTCGGAACGGACTTCGGGTCGCGCTGGCTCAGCGAAGGATTCACGCATGTCTTCACGGTGACCAATTCAGGAACAGCCACGCTTTCGTTGCAGCAACCGATCAGCACCAACGGGGCCTTCCGCATCACCACGTGGCCAAAGACCGTATCGGCGGGTGGCGCCGGCGCTTTCTCGGTCTACTACGACGCCTCGGTCGAGGGCACCAATTACAGCACCGTGATCATAACGAATAACACCGACGCGGATTCGCCGTATGTCTTCCGCCTCAGCGGCAGCGCGGAACGCCGCGTCCAACCCTGGATTCGAGTGGTGGGCACGAACGGTGCGTTCATCACCAGCGGCGAGGCCGCGAGTGTTGCGAAGGGGGCTGATTACGGGCATGTGAATACCAATCAGGGCATGGTTACGCATCACTTCACGGTGACCAACGAGGGGAATGCCACCCTGTACATCACGGGGGTGACCACGGGTGCTCTGGGCACCTCGCGCTTCACGCTGATCGGGCTGACCAACGAGTTGGCACCGGGTGCTGGGGACGCCTTTGACGTGCTGTGCGATATGCCGACGGTCGGCATCTATACCGCCCGCTTCGAGCTGGTCAACAGCAGTAGCAATGCGGCCCCGTTCATTCTGAACGTGGAAGCCACCAGCGTGGATTACGGTATCCGTGTGTACGGCCTCAACAACCATGAACTCACCAACGGCCAGACCGCCGTCAGCTCGATCGATGGCACCGAGTTCGGCACGAACTTTGTCGGCTACCCCACCGAGCGTACATTCCAGATTGAAAATAATGGCACGTACGGCACACTGAGTTTGCCGAAACCCACGCTGACCAACAGTGCTTTCAGCGTGGTGAGTTGGCCGGGTACCGTCGTGCCGGGCATGCGTCAGGATGTGGTGGTGCGTTATAACCGGCCTGTAGTCGGCGATGCGGGCGACACCGTGGTCATCAGCAACAGTGCTTGGAACGGCAATCCGTTCACCTTTGCGATACGCGGAAGTGCGCTTCCGGCACCGCAATTTCTGGTACTCGGCACCAACGGCCAGATCATTGTGAACCATTCCATCCTGCCCTCGTCGGCCAATGGAACGGACTATGGCTACCTCTTTGATGAGCTTGCGAAGACCAACATCTTCACGCTGAAGAATGAGTTGCTCGAAGAGGTGAACATTTCCAATATCCGTCTCATCGGAGATGGTGCGGCGGGCTTCCAGATCGTGAACATCCCTGCCGTGGTGGCTGCACAGTCTCAGGAACCGCTGCCGATCGTGTTTCAACCGGGCTCGGTCTCCAACACCTACAACTATGTGGCCACCGTCCGAATCGACAACGACAGCCAGGCAGGGACCTACACCTTTGTTCTGCGCGGGCGCAAGACGATCTTTGTGATCACTGACATTAATCGCGTCGCTGGCGGCATGGAAGTGGAATGGATCGGTGCCGAGGGTTGGCTCTTCCAGGTGCAGAAGTCCGATGATCTGACGGAGGGCTGGGAAGACATTCGGCTGGCCTTCACCGAGACACCCAAAGAAGTGGCTGAGCACTATGTCTTGTATTCCTATACCAACAAGATGAGCGAGGTGGAGCGTCACCCGAATCGTGCCTATCGGATTCGGCAGGCCTTCAGCAATGAGTATTTCGATCTGATAAACATAGAATATCTCGGCGGCGACCAGGCGGCCATCTACTGGCTGGGTGCAGAGGGTTCGTCTTATCAAGTGCAGGCCAAGGCCGATCTGATGAGCGGCGGCGGCTGGACGACGATTGCCACCGGCCTCTCCACGCCGCACGAGTATGATCAGTCGGTTCCGGTCTTCCGTTATGTATATGATTGTGCGGACTGGCCGTTCATCCGAGTCTTTGAGGAATGAAATTATGAGTAAATCGTACCGTGCAGGAAATGAGTATTCGTTGAGAACAAAAAGGTGGGGCACCCTGCTGTTCGTGATGCTTTGCGGCCTTACGACACAGGCAGCCGAGCGATATGTATGGACTAACAGTCCCTCGCCGGCGACACCCTACACCACGTGGGCGAGCGCCGCACACGTCATTCAGGACGCCGTGGATATCGCGGTGAGCGGTGATGTGATCTGGGTCACCAACGGGGTGTATGAAGCCGTCAGCATCACCAACTATCCTGCTGGTACGCACGTCGGTGCCCGCGTGGTGGTGAACAAGCCGATCAACCTGCGCTCGGTCAATGGGCCGGAAGTTACCATTATTCGAGGGATTCCGGTGCGCGACCAGTTTGCCGTGCGCTGCGCCTATGTCACCAACGGGGCCGTTGTTTCGGGATTCACCTTCCGCAACGGAGGCGCGGATACCGTCGGACTGGTATCGGATCGGTATGGCGCAGGCGTGTATGCGCATGGTGCCGACGCCGTCTTTTCGAACTGTATTTTTGACACCTGCTTTGCCGAGCGCGGTGCCGGTATTTACGGGGGCACGGTGTACGACTCCGTGTTGGTGAACAACGAGAGTGACTTCGGCGCGGGGGCCTATGCTTCTGTACTGACCCGCTGCACCTTCATCGGAAACACGGCGTCGAATTCAGGCGGTGGTGCTGCCGCATCCATCCTTACCAATTGCGCGCTCTATGCCAACAGCGCCAATCTGGGCGGGGGCGCTCACGAGTGCAATCTCTACAACTGCCTGCTGATTGGTAACAGCGCCGAGCAGAATGGCGGCGGCGTACGCCAGGGGACCGTGCGCAATTCCACGATTTACGGGAACTGGGTAGGTAATGTTGGAGATGGTGCGGGCGCGTCGTATGCCGACCTGTATAATTCCATTATCGTGCAGAATTACCGCCAGAACGGAACGCTCGCCAACTACCAGGTGTCGAACATCACTCAGAAGATAATCAGCAGTTGCACCTATCCCCTGCCGCCGCTCGGCTCGCAGAATATTTCCGGCGATCCGCGCTTTGTGGATCCGGCGAACACCAACTTTTATCTGTTGCCGCTTTCGCCCTGCATCAATGCAGGCGTCAATGCGGCGTGGATGACGAATGCCGTGGATTGGGCCGGGCAGCCGCGCATTTACGATAGTATCGTGGATATGGGTGCTCTCGAATGGCAGGGGCAGGTGGAACAGTCAGCCATCCGGGTGACCGGTGACCTGGACTTCGGCTATGTCACCACCGGCATGACCGCACGCCTCACCATGCAGATTCATAACGACGGCCCCGATGCTATGCAGGTGCTGCGCGTGCGTTGTCCCTCCGCCTTTGATGGCCCGTGGTCGGGTACTATCGTTTCGGGTGACGCGCAGAACGTCACCGTGGAGTTCAGTCCCACCCAAGCCGTTGCCTACGGCACCAATCAGGTGATCATCGTGGATTCCTATGCCACCTTGGGCGATGATACCTCCGACTGCTCTGGCAAAGGAACCGTGTTGCAGATTCCCTCCGACTGGCTCGCCGAGTTTGGCCTGCCAACCAACCGCACGGACAAGAACGTGTATGTTGATTTTCAGGATACCGATGGCGACACCGCAAGCAACTGGGAAGAGTGGCGGGCCCAAACCAACCCCACCAATGCGCTCTCTTACTTCCGCTTCACCCAGATTGAATCGCGCGACACAGAGGGGGTTGCCATGACTTGGGTCAGCGCCACCAATCGCACGTATTCACTTTTCCGCACCACCAACCTGATGAGCCGGTTGCCCTATGCCACGGTGTTTACGCACCGTCCAGGCCAAACCAACCAGATGGAATACATCGACACGCCCTCACCCTCGGGGCCGGTGTTCTTCTACCGCATCGAAATCGATATCAATGAATAAGCTGCGGGGGAGAGGAAGAGTTTTTCACACAAAGGCACGGAGTCACAAAGGTAAGACGGGAAAGCGGCAATGCTCTTTGCGGTGAATTTCGGCGGTGCGTGAGCAAGGGTTCGACGGCTCGCGTGGACGCTCGCCCTCCATGGGGAGTGCCGTCAGGAGGCCAGATCGCGGAGGGCGTTGAGGCGGCGTTGGGTGTGAATCAAATCAGTATGTTCCTCGCGGATGCTGCGCAGGGCGGCTTGGCCAATGGCTTCGGCGGCGACAGGGTCAGCGAGTAGCCCGTTCGCGGCGTTCGCCAGGGCGGTGGGATCGCCAGGCGGAATGAGCAGGCCGTCCGCTGCGTGTTGAATATAGTCGCGTGTGCCGACGTGGTCGGTGGCGATGACGGGTTTTCCAAAGGACATGGCTTCCAACAATACGACCTGCCCGGTGGGGCGGGTCGTTCTTTTTAGGGGAAGAATCAGGATGGAGCAGCGGCGTACGTAATCCAGATAGGTGGTGCGGTCGACCTCGCGAAGGAGGGTGACGTTGGGTGGAAGCGCGGCGTGCTGGAGGTCGTCGCTGCCGCCGATGATGATGAGGGGTTCGTCCATGGCGGGTGAGGCCTGGATCAGGGTTTCGTAGTCGCGCAGGGAGCGTCCGGCGGCGAGGAGAAATCCTTCGCCGGGGAGAGGGGCGCTTGAGGGTGGTACGGTGGTGTTGAGCGGGACGTAGCGAAAGCGATCTTCCGAGAGGGCGAGTCGTTCGGCGAGTGCGGGTATTTCGGCCTGGCTGTTGGTGATGATTCCCAGCGCCCGTCGGGCGATGAGGCGGTGGAAGGCGGTTTTGATGCGCCAGGTCGTGCTGGCGAGGTGATCTTCATCCACGAATATTTCGGTCATGATTTGTTTGGAAGGGGTGCGGGCGAGCAGGCAGAGGAGCCCGTAGAACATGGATTCGCGGATGCCCATCGTATGCACCACGTCGTAGTCGCGGCGGTTTTTGAAAAGGAGCCAAGCCTCTTTGAGCGGCGAGAGGGGGGCGGCGGTGTGACGTCCGTGTTCGGGGTAAATGGAGTCGGTGGTGGCGACCCATTCCGGGGATTGGTGGAAGGTCATGTTGGTCAGGATGCGAAGAGATCGTTTATCCACAGATTACACCGATTTGCACAGATTGAGAGTTGCTGTTATGCAGCGGAGAGTTAATCATGAATGAAGGTGAATGAACACGAAAAATATGCGGTCGATAGGCTGATGTCGAAGTCGTAATTTTCGATGGCTCCCGCTTTTCCTTTAGCAATCGGTGTGAATCTGTGTAATCTGTGGACCACAAAGTCTCTACATATCATTGAAGGCCTTACCGCAATGTTTGGAATTTTGGTCATTTGTTTACTGCTGATTGGTTATGTGTGCGCGGGGTATCCGCTGATCATGGCGCTGTTTGCGCGGATGGTGCGTGCGCGGAATCTCGAAGGTCAACCACTGAATGCTCAATCGGCAACCCGGGATGGACTTCAACCGGTCTCCATTGTCATCGCCGTGTATAACGATGCGGTGGCGCTGCGGGAGAAGTTGCGGGGGATGCTGGCGGGTGAGGGTGCGCTGATTGGCGAGGTGTTGGTGGGGTCGGATGGTTCGACGGATGGAGTGGTGGAGGCATTGGCGTTGTTGGGGGATGAACGGATTCGGGTGGTGGAGTTTGCGGAGCGTCGGGGGAAGGCGGCGGTGTTGAATGAACTGGTGCCGCAGGGTCGGCATGAGATCGTGGTGATGATGGATGCGCGGCAAGTGGTGGCGGCGGGTGCAATTTCGGCGCTGGCGCGGCGGTTTGACGATGAGCGAGTGGGGGTTGTT
>Ga0075120_10002975_pt1 | contig 11893 bp, 8 predicted proteins | sample AntAceMetag02UKL_FD_69792 | JGI IMG/M metagenome (GOLD analysis project Ga0075120, IMG submission 69792) | Saline lake microbial communities from Ace Lake, Antarctica - Antarctic Ace Lake Metagenome 02UKL | ecosystem: Environmental > Aquatic > Non-marine Saline and Alkaline > Saline | place... | reverse complement strand
AGACTGACACTATTTTAGTAATACCTGAACCTTTTAACCTGTGCAATATGTTTAGCGAGTCTGATAACCTGTATAGTATATCCAAACTCATTATCATACCATAAATAAACTACAATATTTTTTTTATCATCAGATACTTTTGTTGAAGGACTATCAACGATACAAGCACATGAATCACCGATATAATCTGTAGACACTGCATCATAAGATGTGGAATAACGAATTTGTTCAACGAGCTCTCCTTTCATAGCAATATCTTTCAAAATCTTGTTAACTTCTTCAACAGAAGTTTCCTTTTCTACATTTAACGAAAGAATAGCAAGTGAAACATTGGGAGTTGGAACTCTTACAGCATTTCCGGTCAATTTACCTTTAAGACTTGGAATTACTTTTACCGCAGCTTTTGCTGCCCCGGTATCAGTTATCACCATATTTACAGCAGCTGACCTTCCCCTACGATATTTCTTATGATAATTATCAAGCAAGTTCTGGTCGTTTGTATATGCATGTATAGTTTCCAAATGCCCTCTTATAATTCCCAATTTTTCTTCTAATACAGATAAAACAGGAACAACAGCATTTGTTGTACAAGAAGCAGCCGAATATATTTTATAATCATTAACATTAAAATCATTCTGATTAATGCCATATACAATATTAGGAATATTACCTTTGCCCGGAGCAGTTAGTAATACTTTGCTGATACCTTTGGCTTTAAGATGTCTTCCCAAGCCTTCTTCATCTCTGTATATACCAGTATTATCAATCAATAAAGCATCAGTAATACCTTCGGCTTCATAATCAATATCTTCAGGATTGCTGGCTGCAAGCATTTTTACAACATGACCGTTAATATATATTGTTTTATCATCAATATTTTCAATAGCAACACCTCTGAATGGTCCATGAATTGAATCATGTCTGAATAAAGAAGATCTTTTTCGTATATCTTCTGGGGGGTTTCTTCTTGTAACTATTGCCCGTACTCTCAGTTGAGAGCCATTACCCTGAATAATCAATTCTCTGGCAAGTAATCTGCCAATTCGTCCAAAGCCAAATAAAACAACATCAACAGGTTTTTTATAAGGCTTTTCTTTATCAATAAAATCATTTAATTTTATTTTAATAAACTCATCAGCATCTTTAAAATTATCTTTTTCCTCAGTCCATTCTTTATTTAACCTTCCTATATCCAATCTTGCAGGTCCTATATTGGCATTTAGAATGGCTTTTGCCAAAATCAATGAATCTTCAATTTTTAAAGGTTTTTCGATAATTGTTTCAGAATACGAATGTTTAAATAAAATTACACTTGCGCTTCTGTCAAGAAGTTGATTTCTGAAGAGTATCAGCTCAATTGATTTATCATAAAACAATTTAGACATAATACTAATAAACTCATTGGCAATTTTTTCTTCACCTGCCCACTTTTTTAATGATTTTTCATAATTACTATTATCATTATTATTTTTGATATTTCCTACCATAATATTTATAAATTGATTATTAATCGGTTAATTATATAATGAAAGTTAAATGAATAAACAGCTTTGTCAAGGAAAAAATCTAAAAAAAACAGGAATACTAAAGTAATGATTTATTGACAATTCTAAGTTAATTAGTCTATTAAATAATTTTATTGCCCCAAATAAACTTTTAATAATCTACTACGTGAATTATGTTTCAATCTTCTGATAGCTTTTTCTTTAATCTGTCTTACTCTTTCTCTTGTCAAACCAAACTTAGCGCCGATTTCTTCTAAAGTATATTCATGATTCATACCTATACCGTAATATAAATTAATTACATCTCTTTCTTTTTCGCTAAGAGTAGATAGTGACCGTTGTATCTCTCTTCCGAGTGATTCTCTCATCAAATCCGAATCAGTAACCGGATTATCATCAGTAACAAACACATCAAGAAATTTCATATCATCATCTTGTGTAAGTGGAGCATCAGTTGAGATATACCTTGTTGAAATTTTCATCGCATAATTGATTTTATGCTCGGGAAGTTCAAGAGAATCTGCAATTTCCTCATGTGATGGAGCTCGTTCAAACTTTTGTTCAAGTTTAGATGAAGTTTTTTTAATTTTATTTAACGAGCCAACCTGATTCAATGGTAATCTTACAATACGAGATTGTTCAGCCAGTGCCTGCAAAATAGATTGACGAATCCACCAAACAGCATAAGAAATAAATTTAAATCCTCTGGTTTCATCAAATCGCTTAGCAGCTTTTATTAAACCAAGGTTTCCCTCATTTATCAAATCCGGCAAACTTAATCCCTGATTCTGATATTGTTTAGCAACTGAAACAACAAACCGAAGGTTCGCTTTAGTAAGTTTTTCAAGGGCAATATGATCTCCGGCATGTATCTTTTGTGCCAAAAGGACTTCTTCATCAGCAGTAATTAATTCTTCCTTACCAATATCCTGAAGATACTTATCAAGAGAAGCAGTTTCTCTGTTTGTTATTGATTTAGTTATTTTTAGCTGTCTCATAAAATTATGATTTTTTTTAATTATTTATATATCAATATATTATATATAAATAACGAAACATGCAAACATAAGATATTTTATGCTAATTTAAAAATATTTTAACGATTATTTTTTAATAATTTTTTATTTTATCAAAAAAATTATTTTTCATATCAAAAACGTTCGCTTTAATATAAATATTATTCAAATTTTTTATTAAAATTTCTTAAGTTTTTATGATTAATCATGTAATTAAAACACTGAAATTATTATTTTTGCATATCATGTTAGAAAAATTTATTTTTTATGATAATTGAATTTTATAAATATGAAGGCACAGGCAACGATTTTATTATCGTTGACAACAGGGAATTAAAATTTATACCTTATCAAAAATTAATTTCAAAACTATGTAACAGAAGGTTTGGCATTGGTGCTGACGGCTTTATTTTGCTACAAAATAAAAAAGGATATGATTTTGAAATGATATATTTTAATTCGGATGGGAATAAAGGTAGTATGTGTGGCAATGGAGGCAGATGTATAACAGCACTTGCAAATCATTTGGGAATAACCAAAAATAAAACAAATTTTTCAGCTATTGATGGTGAGCATCAAAGTATTGTGATAAGCGAAAAAAATAATATTTCAACCATTAGTTTAAAAATGAAGGATATTAACAAAATTGAAGTATATGATGATTTTTATCTTATTAACACTGGTTCGCCACATTATGTAAAATTTGTTAATGATATTAATAACTTTGATGTTTACAACAATGGAAAAAAAATCAGGTATAACAAAAAATTTATTCCAACAGGAACTAATGTTGATTTTGTTGAAATAATTGATAATGAGATTTTTGTCAGGACTTACGAAAGGGGTGTTGAAAATGAAACATTGTCATGCGGAACAGGAGTAATAGCTTCTGCTTTAGCTACAGCCATTAAAACAGGAAATAATAACGACTTTTTCAATATTCAAACAAAAGGTGGAAATTTAAAAGTTAGTTTTAAAAAGCACAATAATTCATTTACTGACATCTGGTTGGAAGGAAAAGTTAGTTATGTCTTTAAAGGAAAAATTAATTTTTCAGATATTTTATAAAAAGTTTATGGTTTCAGGTCTCAGGTTAAAAATTATAACATTGAACCTTGAACAATAATAAAAAATAACATGACTTCAAAAAACATTACTCTACGCGCTCTTGAGCCATCCGATATTGACCGGCTCTACAAATGGGAAAACGACACTTCAATCTGGCATTTAAGCAATACCCTCACTCCTTTTTCAAGATTTGTTTTGGAGCAATATTTATTAAATTCCGAAAAAGATATTTTCACTAATAAACAACTTAGATTGATGATTGATGTTACAGAAGCGGGCAAAAAAGTTAGAACCATCGGAAGTATTGATCTGTTTGATTTTGACCCAAAAAACAAAAGAGCCGGAATTGGGATATTAATAATAAAAGAAGAAAGGGAAAAAGGTTTTGCTTCAATAGCTTTGGATTTATTAATCAAATATGCTTTTGAGACTTTAGAGCTGCACCAGCTTTACTGTAATATCCCTTATTATAACGAAATAAGTTTAAATTTGTTTAAAAAGAAAAAATTTAAAATAATCGGGCTAAAAAAGGACTGGATTTTAAGAAATGGGAAATGGACAGATGAATATATGTTGCAACTTGTTAATAAAAATCAATAAGAAATAAAATATATCTTTGTAGCCTCAGCCTTAGCCTACAAATAATAGCATAAAGAGAACAACACAATAAATTAACTTATCAGTATGTAATTTTAAAAATTCTAATATAATAAATTAAATGGATTATTATCATACAAAATACAATATCGGCAAAAGGAGAAGAAAATCCAAGTTTCATAAAATTATTATTTACACATTAACTCTCTTAATTATTGTTTCACTAATTATCGGTTACCTGATATATAAAATTATTTATCATCAGAATGTATGGATATCTGATAATGAAAGTGTTGCTATTTATATTCCGACTAATTCAACTTTTGAAAATGTAAAAAAAATTCTATATGAAAAAGGTATTATAATTCACAGAAATAATTTTGAATGGCTGGCTGCTAAGAAAAAATATCATGATAATATTAAACAGGGTAAATATCTTATTAAAAATAAAATGAGTAATAATGAATTGATTAATTTACTCAGATCCGGCAAACAGGAACCTGTAAATTTAATTTTTAATAATATCAGAACTAAAGAACAACTTGCAAAAAATATTTCCATTCAAATTGAATCCGATTCAGCATCAATTATTAAATTACTTAATGACTCAACATATATTTCTCAATTTGGTTTGTATCCCGAAATAGCAACAACTATTTTTATACCAAATACTTATAAAATTTTCTGGGATATTACTGACGAACAATTTATTGAAAGAATGTTCCTTGAGTACAAAAAATTCTGGAATCACCAAAGGCAAAAAAAAGCCGATGAGCTTGAAATGACAATTCCTGAAGTTATAACTCTCGCTTCAATAGTTGAAAAAGAAACTCAGAAAAATGATGAAAAATCAATTATTGCCGGTGTTTATATTAACCGTTTGAAACGCGGCTGGCGTTTACAGGCAGACCCAACGCTTATTTATGCTATTGGCGATTATAATATTAAAAGGGTTCTTAATGGACACAAAGAAATTGATTCACCATATAATACTTATAAATATAGAGGTTTGCCACCAGGACCTATTTGTATTCCCTCAATTTCATCAATTGATGCAGTATTGAATTACGATAAAAACAATTACCTGTATTTTTGTGCCAGGGATGACCTTTCAGGATATCATGCTTTTGCAAGAACCAATACTCAACATAGCCAGAATGCAAGAAAATACAGGGAAGCATTGAATAAGTTAAAAATCTGGAAGTAAACAAAAGAGTAATATTGGAATGATGGAGTGATGTAATGATTTATATTGTAACTAAACTTCAAACTGTTTTATCATTATTCCAATATTCCAAATTTGTAAAAACTACGAGGTTTTAATTTTTTTTAAGGCATTAATAAAAATATATTGGTTGGCAGTAATATAACTAAAACCTCGTGGTCTTGATTTTTTCACCATCTACCTAACCAACACCACCGTCCCAATTTTAGTTTCTGATTGTCCGGTTGAGGAAGCAAACAGACTGTATTCAATTTTATACACATACACTCCCTGCTGACAAAGTTTTCCTTTAAATGTTCCGTTCCATCCTTTAGAAATATTATTGGATTCAAAAATTAATGTTCCCCACCGGTCATAAATAAGCATTTGGAAAGATTTAATGTTTTCTGAATTGGTTACAGCTTTAAACTCATCATTCAATCCGTCACTATCAGGGGAAAAAGCATTTGGTAAATAAATCCTGATATCAGGTATAGGTTCCGGTGGTGTGGAAAAAAGCACAAACACCGAATCTCCTCCCATACATCCTTGCTGTGATTCAATCTCTACCGAATACCAGCCATTATTTTGTACCGTAATAATTTGTGTTGTATCTCCTGTATTCCATAAATAATAAAGAAAGCCAGCTCCTGCATCTATATCAACAGGAACTTCCGTAAAGATTGTATCCTGTCCTGTAAAAGCTGGTTTTGGTATAGGATAAACTATCACATTAACAGATGTATCTGCCTGGCAGTTGGCAGTGTCAATAACGGTTAAATAATAGGTGCCTGCCTGGTTGGGCTGAATGTTGTCAATACTGTATATGAAGTAACTGCTGGTATCTCCTAACGGATCAGTCCAGAGATAAGTAACCTCTCCATTGCTGGATAATACTATCGGGCTAAGTAATACATTTTCTCCCTGGCAAGCTTCCACAAAACTGTTTAGCAACAATGTTACTTCATTATATATTTTTACATTTCCAATATAATAATCCACAGGAATTTGCAAACCTTCCGGATTAAGGAAAAAGCTTGCACCGGGTTCCCCGTCCCATTCAACCTGGCTGATGCCGGGATTAAGAGAGGAGAAAACAAGGTCAGCCATTACAGAACCGTCTGGCAAAGTAAGAGAAGAAGATGACCAGTTCAATTCAATTTTTCCTTCTGCCGGGAATAACAATGCATTTAATGAATCTTCCAATTGCGGATGGGCATTGGCAAAACCCTGACAATCCAGCAGGTTTTTGTTAAACAGGAGTGTAGCTTTGAATATCGCTACATCATTAAACTGATTAACAATTAAGGGAACATAAGCTGCATTGCCCGGACAAACTTCATCATCTCCGGCAATTGCCTCTAAGTGAATGGTAATTTCTTCGGTTACTTCCACTATAAATGTTGTATCACAACCGTATTCATCCATCACAATGCAGGTATAATATCCGGGAAAAAGACTGATAAATAAACCGTTATTGATTTGAAAATTCGTTCCGTTATCTTTTGAATAAAACAAAGTATCAGTGTTGCCGTAAGCAAAAATATTAATGACTCCGTTGTTCTGACCATTGGAAGACGGGGTAATTTGCACATCAGTTATCTGTGGTCCCGGAATATTTTCAATGATGATAGGATTATTTATATAAACACATTGACAATCCGTGGAATCTTTTACTCTGACAGCGTAAGTTCCTGCAGCCAGATCCATAAAGATTCCCTGATTGGTAAAATAAGTAGAGCCATTATCAATTGAATAAAACAACATATCGCCCAATCCCGAAGTAGCTGTAATGATAATACTTGCATCCTGCTGTCCGCAATGCTCATGAGTATAATTTACATCCTCTATCAGCACATCTCCGGTATCTATAATAGAATAAGGTCCGAATTCAGTTAAACAATCGTTGCCATCAATTACTTGCAAAGTATAATTTCCAACAGGCAAATGAAAGATGTCTAAAGTATTTGCCACGGGATTGCCAAGGTCATTAATCCATTGATATAGAAATGGTGGATTTCCGGAAACTTCCAATCCGCAGATCACACCCATACTTCCGCCGCAGGTTGTGGGGCTTATTATCAGATTACTTGTATCGGCTATGGCAGGTGGGTAGAACAAAATATGGACAGAATCTATTTCAAAGCATCCTGCATTGCTGGTTACCTTTACCCAATACCAACCTGTATCGGATACCGTGATTTGACTGCTTCCAAAAGCCCCGGTGCTCCATGAATAAAAGTGTGGTCCACATTCTGCATCTAATATAACTTCCTGACCGTTGCAAATGGTGGTATCCGGGCCGAGGTCTGGCTCGGGGGCGTATTCCACTTCAACTTCCCTACTGGTGTGTTCAAATCTTCCGCTGGGATACCATACATCAACCTTTACTTCGTAGATACCCCCGTCGGAAAAAATATGAATCGGGTTCAAATCATTCGAAACGTTGTTGGTACCCGAATTGAAATCGCTGAAAAACCAACGGATGGAGTCTGGGACAGGATTGAAATTAGAGGTGAACTGAAACGGCTCACCCTCGCAAGTGCCTTCAAATTCGAAACGATAAAGGTAGTCCATAAGGATGTTGGGCATAGAACTACTCGTTTCACCAGGGTACATATTTATTGCTTGTGTTTCAAATTGACAATTTGTTCCCAGTTCCCAGGGTTTATGTATAATTCCAATGAAATATTCAGGGGATCCCGAGCTTGCATATGAACAGTATATTTTACCATCTGTAGCCAATTGTAACCCTTTCCCGTTCCCAGTCCCAACCTCGATATGAGTTTGTATAAATTGCCACATAATATTAACATATTCCATCTTAAATTGCTTGACTCTAACTTGAAAAGATTCCCAATAAGATATATAGGCAAACTTTGAGTCAGGTGAAAATTCCAAACCCACCGGAGGACGGCCAATATTCAGTTCATATAAAAATTCTATCTCACCGGTTCCTGAGTTAAACTCACAAATTTCTGTTCCATATGGTGAATAATAATTGGTAAAAAGATACTTCTTATCATAAGAAATCTTCATATACCCTCTTTCTGAATCTTGCCCTATACGATCCGGTGCAGGAAATAATAATGGGGTCTCATTTATTCCGTCAGGAGTAATGAGAAACACAGCATAACTATCCTCAAGAAATTTACGGGTAATTATCCAGACATCTCTTTTGTTTTTATGCAGTGTTGATGTAAGATGATCAGCAGCATCCCATGCATATTCCAATAATATATCTTTTTCAATAACAGCTCCTAAACCATTATTTTTGCTTATATCAATAATGTTGTAATGAAGACCCCATCCATCTCCAAGATTAGGTGTCTTAAACACAAAATACAAGGAATCGGATTCCGGCCATGGAACGATTAGGTTACTTTGCCAACCACAACCATCCTCAAAATCGTAGCCATTCTCCATTAATGTATGTTGGGATGTATAAATAGTATCCGGGTGTGAGTAAAACAATAAATTGCCAATCGAATCACACATTGTACCCACCCCGCTAAATGGAATATATGTGCGTCCGTCATGTATTACTTCTGGTATCCCTGAATTAAAATCCAAACCGCAATGATAGGCAAAATACCAACGGTCCGCTTCTCTCTGGCTATAAAGGTTTTGAGATAGAAATAAAAATAAAAAGAATATTGAACTAAAAAAAAGTATAATTATATTTTTTTGTATTTCTCTCATAATTCAAAAAATAAAAACCAGTGCAACAGTTAGAATTCCAATTAAATTTTTCATAATTTCAAATTTTTATGTTAATTTTTTATTTTCTATAATTCTTTTTATACTAACGTATCCTGATATTATTTACTGTCATCACCGGCCGGAATTGTTAGTGTATAACCGGGATGGCTATAACCATATAAAGTTATTTTTTCCTATTGTAAATATATCTTTTTTATTACAATATAAAACACAAGTGCGGATTTTACCCGCGCCTGTTTGTTTTCTTGCAAGCAAGAAACTGCCAACGATTGTAAAATTGTATGTATCATGTAAGCAAAGTACATAAATCAAGATATTTAAAAAGTTTTGAAATAATTTTAATAATAAATGGGGGGGGTGTAACTATCAGTGTTGTAGGCACATGTAGTGTCAGGTATTTGGGTGGTTTTGTAGTTTTGTTCTAATAATGCGTATATTTTGTGTAGGTGGGTCATAATATTGGAAGTCGAGCTTGATAATAAAAAACAAATATACAAAATTTAAATTCAAAAGTCAAGAGATGTTTTTTTAATTAAACCAATATTATATAAGAAATAAAATTATTCAGAACTTTCGAATACATCAAAAAATTTTTATATATTTGGAAATTCAAAATGAACTATATAATTTGGTTTTGAATAATTACAAATTTTGAACATCAAACATATATCATATATAATTGTTATAATAATTTTTTTATTAAACACTTGTATTTACTCCCAAAGCGGTTCCACTGACATTATCTTTTATCCTGAAAAAATTAATAAGAAGAGATTAACTGCTGTTATTGCTACAGAAAGTGCTTTATATGTCGGCTCAATGATTGGATTGTACAGCTTGTGGTATAAAGATTATCCTCAATCTACTTTTCATTTTTTTAATGATAATAATGAATGGCTTCAAATGGATAAAATGGGACATATTTTCACTTCATATTATTTAGGGAGAATTGGTTACGAATCATTACGATGGTCGGGTGTTAACGAAAAAAATTCCATTTGGTACGGAGGGATGCTGGGTTTTACTTTTTTAATGACCGTAGAGATATTTGATGGATTTTCAGCCGAATGGGGTGCTTCAACAGGTGATATAATTGCCAACGGACTTGGGACAGCTTTATTCATCGGACAGCAATTGGCATGGAGTGAACAACGTTTTCTGATTAAATTCTCTTTTCATCAAACAGAATATCCGCAATACCGCCCTGACTTGCTGGGAAAAAATCTAATCCAGGAAATTATTAAAGATTACAACGGCGAAACTTTCTGGCTTTCAGCTAATATTCATTCATTTTTAAGGAAAGAATCCAGGTTTCCAAAATGGTTAAATGTTGCCTTTGGGTATGGTGCAGAAGGGATGACAGGAGCTACCAGCAATCCGCCGGAATATGAGGGACAGCCCATACCGCAATTTGACCGTTACAGACAGTTTTATTTTTCTTTCGATGTGGATTACACAAGAATCAAAACAAGGTCAAAAGTTTTAAAAGTGCTTTTTACTGTAATCAGTTTCATAAAAATACCTTTTCCAACCCTTGAATATAACACAAAAGACGGTTTGAAATTTCATTATTTATACTTTTAGAAATATGATTAATAAAATCAAAACAATAATCTGGGATTGGAACGGAACACTTTTAAATGATATTGATATTTGTATAGATTCCATCAACATCCTTTTAGAACACCGCAATATTGAAAAGTTAACTAAAAAAATATACAAGGAGATTTTCACATTTCCTGTTAAGGATTATTACAGCAAAGCAGGCTTTGATTTCACAAAAGAAGATTTTGATATTCCCGCCACCGAATTCATCAATATTTATAACCATAGAATTATTGATGCAGATCTTTTTCAGGAAGTAACTTCTGTTCTTGAACACTTTAAAAACAGAAATTATCAACAACTTATAATTTCTGCCATGGAGCAGGATTCTTTAGTTAGATCAATTTTTGATAAAAGAATCAACAATTATTTCACACATATTTCGGGTATTAACGATCATTATGCAGTAAGTAAAGTAGAAAATGCAAAAAACCTGATAAAAAAAGCCAATATTAATCCTAATCAGGTTTGCATGATTGGCGATACAATCCACGATTTTGAAGTAGCAGGAGAAATCGGATGCAATTGTATTATTGTTGCAAATGGCCATCAGTCGTATAAAAGATTAGAACCATTAAATTGCACTGTGGTCAACAAACTGACTGATGTTATTAAATATTTCTGATTACGAATTAAGATTGGAGATTTAAGATTTAAGATTTTAACGATAACACATTAACACACAAACACTTTATTTATCTTCTGGTTCAATATAAATCTCTTTTGACACTAATAATCCATTTTTATAAACTTCTTTCTTTTGGGTTTCACTCATATCAGTAAAATACATCCATATTCCGTGTTTCATTGAATTGTGATATGTTCCGGAGATATTCACTGTTCCGTCCGGATAATAAATAGTCATCAATCCTTCAAGTTTATCTTTAATATACTTTGCTTTTAATTTACACTTTCCATTAGGGAAATATTGCATCCAAGGTCCTTCCTTTACATCACCTTTCCATGTTACTTGTTCAGCCACATTACCATCGGAATAAAAAATCTTCCAAACACCGGTTTTAATATTCAGGTCATAAAATTCTTCAGATAACAAAATTCCGTCATATTTACTGTAATATCTCCAAATACTGTCTTTTTTAGCATTTAAATATTTCCCTTCAGCCATTAACTTTTCGTTTTTATGATAAGTTTTGGTACTTGATTCTTTTCCATTA
>Ga0075120_10002974_pt1 | contig 11902 bp, 9 predicted proteins | sample AntAceMetag02UKL_FD_69792 | JGI IMG/M metagenome (GOLD analysis project Ga0075120, IMG submission 69792) | Saline lake microbial communities from Ace Lake, Antarctica - Antarctic Ace Lake Metagenome 02UKL | ecosystem: Environmental > Aquatic > Non-marine Saline and Alkaline > Saline | place... | reverse complement strand
TATGGCTGCCTTCAGACCCTGCCGTTGCCAGCAACGCCCTTGCCAATCGGTTTTACTTCCCCCAGATCGGGGTGTATTAACAAAATCAGGCGTCCACTCCATGCTGGGCACACATAATAACAACTCTGAAGGAGTTGAACTATATTGATTCTGAACGACTGCATGTTGGACCAATAGTATTGTCGAACCCCTTCAGGGTTCCTTCAATTTGATTACAATGTCCCATGGGTTCCACCCATGGCTATTCATATCTATCTCCTTCGGAGATATTTATTGGAGTTCTTGAATATATTGTATAATATAGAATTATACATTTTCTTGAAAATATTGCAGCATCGAGCGTTCAATAATCATGTATTTTAATGGTCATTGTGTAATGCATTTGCACAAACATGATGCATTATTTCCGAGAGACATTATATATGCCTGATCTTGATTTCCATATCCATATTCAGGTGGGCAGGCAGGCATTGTATTTTACATGTATTATTTAAAACAAGAAACCCGACTTGTAAATCAAGTCGGGCCACACGTCCATGTCAGGCAACCGTCTATCTTTAGTCCCAGTTACATCTTGAGGGGGTATAGCAATGTTACTGGGATTTCCGGTTATTTTTGATCTATAATTTTCTTCTTCTGTTCTCGTAAATCCTTTAAGCTTTCTTCCAGCAGCCTTGACTCATCAAACTCGTTCTTCCTGGAAATTATTCTTTCTGAAAGGGAAGGCAGAAGGTCGGCGCGCAACAGAATTATCAGCTCTTTTTGAATAATATTCTTGGAATGGAATCCGAATATATACCGCAGCCCCAAAAACCACCAGGGCAGATCCTTTAGAATAGGAATTCCCGACCGAATAACTCCCTCTTCGTTGGTATATAATCCCCCTATCATAGTCTCTTCTCCATCTAAAAGTAAAACAGAAGTGGTTGCTTCTGTCTTATCTATCTGGAGACCTCTTTCAGTTTCACTTCCGCTGCTTCTTTCAGCGCTAAGGGTAACATGGATGAATGTTGCGCTATCGACTGTGATTACCTGGGGTTCAACCTTGATAATCGTTCCGGTCGAAAACATTTGTGTTATTGTATTACCTGAGAAATCCTGTGTAGTAACTGAAAAATCAGTACCTATCTGGATCATGCCTTCCTTCTCTGAACGCACGGTCACCTGGGGGCTGGCGATAATTTCACCTAATTGATTACTCTGCAGAGTTTTAAAAATTGCGGTTAAATTTCGAAAGCTGAGATTGTCAAGATCAGCAAGCTGCATTAAGCTGGTATTGCCGTCTGAGGAGGAGAAAGTTATGCCATGGGTTGAATCCTTACCAAAACTAAGCAGGTTCATACTCGAACCCAGCTCCCGCAGCATGCTATTATTGGCTTCAAAAAATATCGCGGAGATTTTAACTTCGCGTGTCTGAAAGAGTTGCTGGGCTGTAAGAAATTCTTCGCTGGGACCGGTATCTTCATCGCGTTTTATAATAATATGTTCACGATATTCATCGTACAGCAATTCCTTTTCTCTCATAACTAATTCAAAGGCATCCAACCAGTGTATTTTATCAATATTAATTCCGATTGGACCTTTCAGGTCAGAGGGATAAATAATAATTTTGTTCAAGTAGCGTTTGGACAAATCATTAAATACCTCCATCGCCTCCTCGAATGGCAGGGAGCTTGAGATTGAAATAATTTCAGCCGGTTCAGATGTGATCTTTCTTAATTCTTTTGGTCCGCCAAGCTGAGCCAATACCATTGAATTCGTTATCAATAAAACTGAAATGATAACCATAAAATAAAGCTGTTTTGTACTATGCATTTTTCTACTCTTCTTCAGTAATAAATGGCATTATCAAAATGAATTCTTCGATAATTCCACCCTTGTCTAAAGTAAACTCCACCCAATTATTCTCTTGATCGATTTTTGTCAGGTAACCAAGATATACTTCATCGCCTGTTTCAAGAATATGGAGATCCCCTTCATGATCGGCAATTACAGCCTTGTCAGGCAATATTGCCCTTAACTCCGAGCGTTCAGCCTCCAGCAGGTCATCAATATTTGGAGGTAGATCGTTAACGATCAGGGGCCAGAACAGATTTCCAGCAGGAGGCACTGAAACATTATTAACTACCCTGACAATATTTGACAGATTCTGTATCTCAGGATGCGCCGACCGCATTGGAGCATTCTGCATATTCTGATCATCTGTACTTCCCGGGTCGTAATTAAAGTCCTTTATTTTCGCGTACATAGCTCGGACTTGCATGTCAAATGGAATAATAATAAATGGTTGATCTTCTTCCAGGTTATTGTTTTGGACACCCCGAAGCATAAGATTCTCTATAGAAAAAACCTTGGGTCCCCGTTCCAGGGTCCAAATTAAACTGTATATCGCTTCGAATGTACTTTCACCGCTAAGTTTGAAAACACGGTAGCCAAAATTAGCACCCTGAACGTTTTTGTCAAATGCAAGATCAAAGTTCAGAGGTCCGAAGCGATCCTGTATCTTGTCCAGGTAATTGAAAGCATTTGCCAGGCTGATATCAGGTTCAATCACCTTATCTAAAGACGCAAGCTTGTTTTTCTTCTTTTCTATTACCTGGTAAACACTTTTCAGATAGTCTTCTTTTTCCGGTATCTGTTGAACCGATTTGTCATACTCATTTATTTGCATTTCTATTTTATTTACCATCTTGGGATATTTTCTAAACAGGAAATAGCTGCCGATCCCGCTGAGAATAAGCGTAACTATTAAAAGAGTTAGTATGTTCTGAAGTTTATGTGACATCAGAGTTCCATTTTTTCTACGTCTGCAATTGCTTCAATTTCAAAGCGATATACTGTTTTTCCGCGAATTTCCTGCACTTCCACCTTTTTAAGGGAAGCTTTGCCCAGTGACATTACCAACCGTGGTATCCGGTTACGGAATATGGAATATCCTTTTAAAGTAACGATATTATTTTCTTCACCGGTAATTTCAGTAAACCACAGGTTATCAATTACCCGTGAAGCTATGTTTAATCTCATCCAGAAAGTGGTCCATATCTTTGTCCCGTATAACAAAGAATCCACGATTGAGAATGTAGCTTCCAGTTCCCCAAGGGTAGAGTGTGCCTGCCCTATAGTTGCTTCCAAGGCTTGAAATTGTTCAAATTGAATCCGCTTTGTGGCTAATTGAACTTCCAGATTTTTCAATTCATGCTTATAATTTGCTATACGAACCAGTGAAAAAGAAATAATAATCGGAATAAGTGCAAGTAACACCCAAGAAACCGGCGTCATTACTAATCGTCGCTGACTTTCCTTTATTTTTTTAGAAGTAAGGTCTATTTGATAAGAAGCCGGCATGTCCGCGGTTAAAGCCCTGGTAGCTGCACCAAGCGCGATAGCATAAGGATGAATATTTATGAAGTCATCCGAATCCAGGTCTGTAATGTCATAGTCATGCAAGTCGATTACCTGGACTACGAAGTTTTCTATAAAATGATCATCCGGAGCAAATTCAAATCCTGCTTTCAGATTATTAAAGAAATCGATCATTCCAACTTTTTCGGCTAATCCAGTCAGAACAATATGATCAATAGTCGGAGGGCTTAAAGTGTCTAACAAAAACATGAGTCGATGATTCAACGTCGAGACTACATCCGGAGAGCTTGCATCTACATTGATAGTATCCGAGATGTGATAAATTTCCTCTCCAACCAGGATGGTAAACCGGCTAAAATCGGAGCCTACATGTAAGATCAATGTGTTAGTTGATTCATTGGGTGAAAATTTCTCAATTACCAGGTTCACCAATGAAAGTTCAGTACTCTCGACAAAAGCTATTTTTGGGAGTGGATATCCGGAAAATTGCTTTACCCGGATCAGGTGATCAAATAAAGAGATATCCTGGGCGCGTACTACTGCCATTAAACGATCATCGGTGATTTTTATTGTCGCAATGGCATCATTATCAACGCTGTGATAGCTCTCCTTTTCGCTGATTAATTCAGTGTTTACTCTGTCTAATAATTTACTTCCTGTTAATCCCCAATCTGTTTCGAATGTCTTATAAAATATGTGCGGTTCTGTTACTGACAGGGCGAGGCGGCATTTTTTCTCTTTGGCTAATTCCAGGATCTCAAGGAATACGGCGTCATCTTCATATGCTGAATCTTCTTCAGGTTCATCCTCCTCAATCGAATCGAGTTCCTCATCAGCATCTATCTCAATCGAGATATCATCAAGAGAATCCAAATCATCAATATCTTCAGTAAATTCCTGGGCTTCAATTTTTTCTTTTAATTGGAATTCTCTTGCTGCCAGCAAGCTGAATGTAGATAGTCCCCTTTCTACTTTAACCACATGAAGGGAACTGCCTTCACAACTGATACCGATAGCAATTTTTCCGATATCTTTTTTTGCCATGTTAAATAGACCTGTCCTTGAATTCTTAAAAAATCTAAACTTGTTAAAGATAATATGCGAGAAACGTTATACCATACTTTGTAATAATTGTTTCATCATCTTTTTATTATTTGAATAGTTCATTGCTACTTCTTTTGAAATCTTTTTCGTTGTTACCAATCGTTTCAGATCCTGCTCCATAGTTGTCATACCGTATTTCACACCCTCACGCATCATCTGGTAGATTTCACCCGTGTTGTTATTTTTTATTGCTGCTCGAATATTAGAAGCCATGAGCATTATCTCTTTAGCCAGAACCCGCTTTCCGTCTTTTCCGGGAACAAGTTTTTGTGATATTACACAACGCAGCACATCCCCTAACCTGTTTCTTACGCGATCCTGCTCTAATACCGGCACTTCACCAATAATACGATCAATACTCTCGATTGCAGAAGAGGTATGCAGGGTTGAGAGCACTTTATGACCACTGTCGGCAACCTCTAAAGCAGACATAATAGTTTCCGCGTCACGCATTTCACCGATAACGATTATATCTGGGTCTTGACGCAGAGCTTCTATCGTACCGTGTTTGAAAGACATTGTGTCACGACCAACTTCGCGGTGCCGGATTATGCAGCGCCGGGAGGAATGGACGAACTCAACAGGTGAAGCAATAATGATAATATGAGCGTCAATAGATTGATTGTTCAGATCAACGATAGCATCCAGCGTACTGCTCTTACCGGATCCAGTTAACCCGGTGACAAGGACTAATCCTTCTTTAGTGTGAACCAGGCTGTGAAAACGCGCTACATTTGCATGAAAACCGAAAGAGCTATAAGGGCGTATTTCTGTACTGATAGCCCGCATATTAAGGGCTATAGCTCCCATGTCCAAATAACAGGTGGCTCTCTGACGGTTTATACTCCCATGTTCACCTCTGTAATGATAAGAGATATCCAGGCTTTTATTCTCAATTAAAAAATCACGCTGTTTTTCTGAGAGGATACTTTGAATAATCGTATCTGTCTGCTCAACCGAATATTCTCCCAACTCTTCAACAGGAGTTTTGACACCTTGTATGCGAAACCAGATTCGATCCTTTGCTCCCCAACCGCCAAGATCTATATCAGAAGCGCCAAGTTTTCTCATCAAATTAAGCGATGTATCAAAGAAGCCTTTCAAGGAGCTTCTTTCCTCATCAGAAAGATTGTTAATTATATCCTTACTGATGAAATGATGCCTTTCCTCTGCTGGAAGAGCCTTGGGTATGCGAGATGTGAGATTTTGAAGCAGTTGTTTTACTTCTGGCATTTGAGTATCAATCATCGGTATGATCCGGTTTTCTAAAATTTGCATCCAATATAGTTATAATTCCTATTCCCACCAAGATACCAGACGTAAAGAACCGACATTTGGGAAATATGGTGAACTCTGGGTAGAACATCTTGGATCGAAATAGTATTTTTTTGTATATCCTTTTCCTGCACCGGTTCCAGACCCTACGTTTGCTTTCTGTGCTTGTGCAATACTTCCCACGACTTTAAGGATACCATTGTTAGATCTTCCTGGGAGATTTTCTACTGCGAATCCACCGCTAACAGCTAAAATATTTGCATGAATTGTGACGTCATTGGTATTTGGAATATTGTCGGCAACAATAACATTGTTGTCGGCAATCAATCCAAGAAAACTGGTAGCGTTAGGATCAACCAACGGATCAATATCGTAAACAATATTGTCATCTATCCAGATATCATTGTCTGTATGCAATGTTACTTGGCCGTTTACAACTCCAGACACATGAATATCCGCACTACTATGAATTGCCCCGGTAGGAGCGATGGTTGTTAAGGCAACAGTATCCGGTGGTGACGCCCCAACTGTTCTCACAACATCTCCATTGACAAGAAATTCAAGGTGTAACTCCTGGTCATAAAGACACTTGGTATTTATTGGAGCAGCTCCGTTATCCGTGGTTGCAGCATTAATAATCCTGGACATATCAGTAGGTATAACCATATCAATGCCGATTTCCCATCCTCCGTAAAATTTGCCTTTATTACCTGGACTTGTCGGACTGGGGGAAATACCTGTTTTTGCCGTTACCTTTCCATAGAAGACAGGAGATTTATGCACATGCAGAATGTGGTTACTGTGAATAGGGCCCCAGATGGTATCACCATCTGTCCAGGTAATCCCATTTTCTTTCCCGGTAAACCAGGCATATTGTGCCAGGGAACCACTAAAAACAAAATAAGCGATAATCGAATCAACTAATGCCATTGAGGTACCATATTGAGCATAGTAATCATCTTCAAAAACCTGGCTTCTTGACACTACCTTCACATAAACACTATCAACTCCCGCCCCTGCGATCTCTACGAACGAAGTACAAGGAGCACTCACTATCGTGAATGTATCATCGGTCGTACTATTTGCCCAGACCTCATTAATACCAAAGTTTGCTCCAGTCATGGCAGCTTCATGGACAAGAGTTTTCATATAATTCATATTAAAGTTATCAGATGCCCTGACCATTATCCGGTTCAGTTTCAGTTGATACATGGAAAACACAATTCCAAACCCAACCACGTAGATCATGATACCCTTACCAAACATAAGTTTTCTCTTGCCTTATCTTCTCAAGTTTTTGGAAATAACTCTTGTCTGACGCCAGAATGATTGACGTATTAATTTGCGAAGTTCATTCATTCTTTCAACAGGTGTCAATGCCAATAATACCTCATCATTTACATAGATATCCGGATTCATTGCGATAAGAGTGACTTCAACCATTTTAGTTGCCTGCAGCACACCTGTTTCGTTACCCAACTGATCCAGGTAGCTGAAAACCTCATCGTTGGAAATAGATCCTATGTGCCCTGATGACGGGGATTCCTGTGTTACTTTTACCGTTCTGATAACTGAATAGAGGACGATTGAGGTATCAATAAAATCAATTGTATCAAATGCTGCAATTGAATATTCGATTGTGTCAGGTATTGCATCAATATGAATATTACCATGTTGAGCGGCATAATAATCGCTGTTAATATTTAAGTTAGCGAGGAATTTCAGATGATCCGGTTGACCTATTTGTAGAATGCTGTTCTGTTCAGCTTCTGGTATCCCAAATCCCATTTTTCGTAAATCATGCTGGATGATTTCGGTAAGACTAACCATCTCATTCTGAACAATTGCGTCGGCGTTATGATTGACAAATTGCTGAACGGCATTGTCCATAGCAGTTATGGCAATCAATAACAACATTGATCCAATGATCATACTGCCTAGTATATCAAGCATTGTTGCCATCTAATTCACATACCTCAATTGTAAAACCAGTAGCTTACTACGTAACTGATTCTAAGTGTATCACGCACCCGGACACCATTTACCATTGAATATATTAAGGGAGGATTAAATGCATCTGAAATGCTGATCGAAATCTGCTTGTGATATTCACGCGAATTGGAAACCACAATTAAATTATTTTGAAGTTCGACATAGCTGACACTGTAATTGACATTGTATGGAACCCCACTCATTCCCGTATCGGAAACTGTGAGACCATGAAAGTCGTCGATATCATCGACAATTCCATTATCGTTTCCATCAAAACCAAGGTTACCCGGAGTTACGAAGTCATTAAGTTCTTTTGAATTAAGAGTATCTGTTGAAGCTTCGTCGAAGAAATATTGTGACAGTTGTTCAACATGAGAAGTCATAATCGACATTGATTCAAGCCGGAAACGACTGAAGTCAAGTGAAGAGCTGATACTATTTGTCATTCGATAAAAATTGAGAATAATTATGGAGATTAAGATCATTGCGCCCATGGTAAGCATCGTTTGTCCTGTATTCATACAGAACCTCGTCTTATTGGGACAATTCCTCCGATTACCTTAATCATCCGAAGTGACACGGGCTACTTCTTCAAGAGTTGAAATACCCTCCAAAACTCTTGCTCTTGCTGATTTTTGGAGAGTCCACATTCCGTCCTTTACAGCCTGGTTTTTTATTCCTTCTTCGTATATGTCTTCCTTAGCTTCAAATATCATTCTACGTATTTCTGGAGTGAAATAAAGCGCTTCGTGTATTGCGGCACGTCCCTTATATCCCTTGTGACATTTATCGCAGCCAACAGGTTCGTAGATTGTGTGTTTGGAAATCTCGTCTTCTGAAAAACCCAATCCTTTAAGCACTGTCATATCAGGATTTTCCATCGGGCTTTTGCATGCCTCACATAACCGGCGAACTAATCTTTGTGCGATGATAATATTAATTGCATAAGCAATCAGGAATGTTTCAATACCCATCTTGAATAATCGTGAAACTGCGCTGGCAGCATCGTTGGTATGTAATGTTGAGAAAGTGAGGTGTCCAGTATTTGCAAGTTTGATTGCCGTTTGACCTGTTATTTTATCACGAATCTCACCCAGCATAACTACATCCGGATCATGTCGCAGGATAGAGCGCATTGCCAGTTCGAAAGTCATTTTCGGACCTATTTTTAGCTGACGAACACCCGGAATGATATATTCTACTGGATCCTCAACCGTTAATACGTTTATCTCAGGTGTTACAATATGGCTAAGCGCGGCAATCAAGGTAGTCGATTTTCCACTTCCGGTGGGTCCGGTCACAATGATCATTCCCTGGGGTTTTTTGATAGCCTTGACAAACATTCCACGTGCTGTCCCATGCAAACCCAATTTATCCAGATCTGTTATAACTTTTCTATCATCAAGAATTCGGATTACGATGCTCTCGAACTTATACTGATATTCTTTACCTACAATAGGGATAGAGGAGAACCTGTATCGAATCGAGTGGTCATCTATCTTTCGTTGGATGAATCCATCCTGAGCTTTTTCACGTTCGAAACGATCAACATTCCGAGCGCGGTCTTTCATTACCGCTGCAATTGCTTCCGGACGAATGCCTTCCCGGCTATGCCAATGACGCAACAAACCGTCTATACGAAACAGTATATCAGTGGAACTTGGGCTGGTAGGAATTATATGTATATCGCTCGCTCCAAGGTGAACAGCCTCAATAAGCATTCCCTCAGCCAAGTTAACCAGTACGCTTTTATTAATCTCAGAATCGATTTCCGCTTCATCGAATTCTTCATCTTCAAAATCTTCATCAGAGAAAGATTGTTCGCCTTCGTCAAGTCCTTTCAGAAATTGGTTTTCAGGCGGGAAGATCTTTTCGATGAGCGTGTTAATTTCATCAAGACGAACATAACAGACATCGTAACTCTGAACTTTCATTGATCGAGCAATTATCGGTATCACACGATCAGTCGGGTCGGCGGCAATGAAAATTATTTTATAAGGACGGTCTTTGTCATACCGGAAGGCGAGAATCTTCTTCTTGATCATATAATCACGAGTAGAATCTTCTAAAGGTTCAAGCATTTTCTTGATAAATGCAATCCTGTACTCTGCCACATCCTCGTCAGATAATTTAATGGTTTGGAATCCATAGACCGAGGCAACAGTGTCAAACACAATATGATGATCAATATCAAATTCTTCTACTAATATTTGTGCAAGTCCTTGTTTAGCTCTGACTCCGACTTGATTGGAGTTGACTTTTTGCTTCTGTTTCAAAGCTTTTACTATCGTCTCTCGATCTACCAAACCCTGTTGAACAAGCGTCATTGCAAGCTTGTCCTTTTTATGAGTGACAACTTTTCTTTCGCCTAATTTATCCAATTCTGTGCCTCAATCAACGCCCTAACTGTGTATTTGTTTTTGGCTTTATTGTAGCCGTTTCGGAGGATACTACGGTTAATGCTATCATTATTACCATTATCATCATCGCCACAACCACTTGAATTGAATCGACCACTCCTTTCAATTTATATACAGTTTCCTTTTGATAATAATTTGCAATCTGTAAAGCTGATCGTTTTATTGTCCCCGTTTCCGCTCCCGAATGAAAGCGTGACAAGGATGTTTGAGTAAAGACATCGGCTGCTTCAAACGCTTCCACCAGACCAATTCCCTTCGATAACATTAATGGAATAGAAACAGTCTTTATTCTATTTTCCATGTGTTTATTGCCACAAGCCTCAGCAGAAAGTTTAATCGCCTCGATACTCTCACCTGCACCACCATAGAGTGCATAAAACACTCGGCAAAATATTTCAATTGTAGTCTTGTGAATTAAAGATCCCATAATAGGAACATGAAAAATGAATTTATCTTTCAGGAGCTGAACCTTTGGAAACCTTAATATGACAACAAAAGAAGCTATTGATAAAACAAAACCGATCATGATCAAGGACATATTTTTAATTAAAAAACGGCTTAATATTATTGTTCCGGCAGTTAATGGTGGTAATTCTATACCCATCCGGATGAAAAGCTCAGCAGTCTGCGGAAAGATATAGGCAATGTAAAAGATACATACCAGTATCAGGAGAATCATGGTGACCATCGGCATCACCAAAGCGCTTTTAATGCTCTTTTTGAACTCAAGGTTTCGTTCAAGAAATGTGGCGGTGCTATTATAAATCTCAACCATATTCCCACTCTTGGAAGCAAGCCCTAACATTCGCGCTGCGAATCTGCCCAGCATTTTCTCTTGCCGGACAAAAGCCTCTTCGCTATCTACACCGTGCTGAAGATCATTTATTACTTCTTTAATTGATTCCCTTAAACTATTATTTTCTATGTCATTGACTAATAACTGAAGGATCTCATTAAAGGGTAGCTGATCACCCAAAAGATCAGCACTAACCCTCACAAAAGTGACGATCTCCGTGTCAGGTGGTTTCATTTTGATGTCAAATAACTTGGGATTAACATTCAGGACTTTGTAATTTAACCGTTCGAGGGCTCCTTTGACCTCTTCCTTGGAAAAAGCCTTTTGTTCGCCAGTAAAAGGTTTGCCACGATCCTTGCTTGCTTTATATAGAAAAGTACGACGCTGGAGAATCTTGTTAACTTTGAATCTCTTGGAATTCGCCAACGCTAATATTTTCTTTTTGGCAATAGCTTTCTTGTCCGCTTGAATAACACCGTGGACAGGTTTACCTTTATTTGTTGTGCCTTCAAAACGAAAATCAGGCATACTCCACCTGTAATCTTGAATAACAAAAATTAGTAAGAATATCTCACAATAAACTGGAGATGCTCAAAATCAGCATCTCCAGAATATTCACGTCAAAAGATAAGAATCAATTGATAACCGCAGTGACAACTCCAGTAGCGGTAACTGTAGAAACTGCTTGGACCACGTTAGTATCGTCGTTGCCTATTTCAGTTCCATATCCAACAATATAGATAGTCGCGAGACCTCCAGCGATAGCCTCCTGGGTTACCGACTTAGCTTCGGCAGCTGAAATAGCAGCATCTTTCTCAACCCTGTAGCAATTTGTTGTGAGTGATCCATAATCGAGAGTGCTGAGAACAAAGTTATCAAAAGTATTGTTCCCTCCTCCCATCGATGTTGGTTTCTTGAAATGCATTTGTGCCTTCGAACTCAGATGCACTAA
>Ga0075120_10002972_pt1 | contig 11904 bp, 10 predicted proteins | sample AntAceMetag02UKL_FD_69792 | JGI IMG/M metagenome (GOLD analysis project Ga0075120, IMG submission 69792) | Saline lake microbial communities from Ace Lake, Antarctica - Antarctic Ace Lake Metagenome 02UKL | ecosystem: Environmental > Aquatic > Non-marine Saline and Alkaline > Saline | place... | reverse complement strand
CGAATCGACCAGGGAATTCTGGAGGTGGAGGTCCTGGATAATGTTATTCGGGAAAAACGACAGGAGATGCGGAAGCTAAAAGAGCAGCTGACCGGACTGAAAGGCTCCATTATGGGAGAAGTTATGGAGCTGAGTGGAGAGCTGGTCGAGGAGACAGAAGATTCCCTTCTGATCAAGGTCGGGCCCCAGGAGTTATACCTCCCCAAAGTCTGCTTTTCAGAGTGGGAGGAACTGGCGGGGAGTGAGTATAGATTTGTGATCCAGAAAGATTTCCTGGAGTTCAAACTTCGTCAGCTCCAGCAGCCCGATCGACGCGACGCGATTACTACTGTCGCGGTTAATGTGATACAGGAGACTGATCGGGCCTATCTACTGGGCTATGAAGGGCATGAAATCTGGTTCCCCAAGCGGGCAGTCATCGAGGTGAAGGAGAAAGGGAAAGAGTGGGAGATCGTGGTGGCGACCGACTTCTGGATGTTTAAGCTGGAGCAGCAGGTCAATTAACGCCTTCGGCGTTAATTGAGTTTTGAACCAAGACCGTTATGATATTAATAACTCAATACCGAAAAACTTTTTAATAGTCCAATTATAATCTGATTAACTGTAAAACTACAATCTTGGCAAGCCTTGGCTAACTGACATTATTTTTTAATTTGGAAGATAATATAATCTATCTAAAATCAGCAGTTTCACCGCTGATTTTAGATGTTGAAATTTTCTTCCGGCGCCAGTGTGTCGCCGAACTTCCGGGAGAGGCGCTCGACATCTAATACGGTCATCGTATCCATTAATTCGTCGAGTTTAATTCCGGCGGATTGTTCAAGGATGTATTTGACCGTATGTACAAATGATGTGATATGCCTGCTCCGGTAAGACGGGATCGTACTCACTTTCTGATATAGATAGTATCTGATCTTGTTCCAGAGCAGCCCGATCTTTTTCCTCCAATCCTTCGAGAACCCCATTTCTATGACCAGTTGGTCCATCCGCCAGGAGAAGTTGGTAGGTGTGGTTGGGCCATCCTCATCGGGGAGTGATTTAGCCAGAACCCTACCCAGCGCCAGAAAGGCGTAATGTCCAGCGTGCTGCAGTTTGTCCCTCCGCTCCAGGACGATAGCCGTCATCATCAGGTCGATTACTTTTGGATCAATTTTCAGTCTTTGCTTGATCATAATAATTTATCTCTGAAAGATTATTAATAAAATACCATCCCAATATCGGATTGCAATAGCAAAAGTGTTAAAGTATATTTACAGAATGTTTGAATTAAGGAATGATAGTTATTACATCCTTAATTTTTTCTTTGTGTCTTTGTGTTTTAGTGGCAAAAAGTTTCGAAGCTATGTTTCTGCTTCGGAATTTCCTCTCCCGAAATACTTCGGGATCCCGGTTCGATTAATTGATATTATCGGGACCGAAATACTTCGGGACAATAAACCGTGGATTTAGCGGATTAGGCGGATTGTTTTTTCTTTTAATCAGTATAATCCGCGGTTAAATAAGTTGCCCGAGCGAACTGAGGGCTAAGTTATATGGTTATAAGCAAAACAATAAATCGGGATTGCCGGTATTACCTCGGGGATCGCCCCTGTGATTTTCATAAACGAGAAGGAGTCAAGTGTGGAGACTGTCCGTATTATTCTCCTTTCTCGGTTAAGATATTGATTGTAAAACTGGATGCCGCGGGAGATGTCCTGAGGACAACTTCGATCTTATCCGGATTGAAGAAGAGATACCCGGATAGCTACCTGACCTGGATTACCAGGGGGGTCTCCTCGCCGCTTTTTATCAATAATCCCTATGTTGACAGGGTGATCCCTCTCCAGCCCGATGGATTGCTCTGCTGTCAGGCTGAGACATTTGATATCTCCATCAATCTGGATACATCTCAACTCAGTTCGACCATTCAATCCCTGGTTCGGTCCGGCGAGAAGAGGGGGTTTGCTCTCGATGATCGGGGTCGAGTTTGCGTCTGCAACCCTGAAGCGGAGAGATGGCTTCGGATGAGCATCTTTGACGATGAGAAGAAAACTAATAAGGAATCCTGCCAGGTTATTATGGCGGAGATAGTGGGAAACCCGCTGCCCCCGGGAGAGATTATACTCAATCTGGGACCGGAGGAGATCGCCTCGGCTGAATGTTTTGCGAAATCAGCCGGCCTGGATCGGTCAAAGCCGGTTATCGGGTTCAATACCGGCGGCGGCCACCGCTGGAAACACAAGAAGTGGACCCGCGAAAATACTCTGGCATTGGCCCGCCGCTGTGCTGTTGAACTCGACGCGCAGCTGTTATTATACGGGGGTCCGGAGGAAGATGAGAGGAACGCCTGGCTGGTTGAGCAGGGCGGCGGAATATTTATTGATACCGGGTGTGGTAACGACCTGAGGACATTCTTCGCGAAGCTGAATCTCTGCGATCTTCTTGTTACTTCCGATAGCTTGGCTCTCCATGCCGCCACCGGATTGAAGAAGAAGGTGGTAGCCCTTTTCGGCCCTACCTCCGCCTCAGAAATAAAACTTTACGGCCGGGGTGAAAAAGTGATCTCACCTCTATCCTGTCAATGCTGCTATCGTCCAGATTGCGATGTGGAACCGGACTGTATGAAGAGCATCACTCCGGATATGGTCATGGGGGCGATTAATAGATTGCTATAACCACGAAGGCCACGAAGGATAAATTGGGATTTGAATGTTCTCTAACTTGCTGCTTCGGAATTATCAGCCAAAGGCTGATGCGCCTTTATCGCTCAATAACTATTTAAAAATTAACCAATTTAATTCTCAGTTCCGCTGGCGAGGCGAATCTTTATAACTTTAGGCACTTAAGCTCACTTTAGGCACTTAAGGCACTTTAGAACGTAGCACCGCCGCCGGCGGGGATACGTTCTATGAAGACTGTAGTATTTATTCCAACTTATAATGAGGCCGGCAATATCGGATCGTTGATCTCCCGGCTGCTGGCCCCGGGGGCGGATTCTCTCGAGATACTGGTGGTTGATGATAAGTCTCCCGACGGTACCGGTGAAATTGTCGCCGACCTGGCCGAGCGAGATGCGCGGATTCATCTTCTCTCCCGCCCCGGTCCACGGGGAAGAGGATACGCTGGAAGGGATGGATTTATCCGGGCCCTTGAAATGGGCGCGGACTGTATTGTGGAGATGGATGGCGACGGGTCTCACTCCCCTGAGTTCCTTCCCCTTCTTTTAAATCCGATCATCCAATCTCAAGCCGATGTGGTGATTGGCTCCCGGTACGTTTTTGGAGGCGGGGTGGAAGACCGGGAGTGGTTTCGCGATATTATCAGTGGTTGGGCCCGGGCCTACATCAGGATCATCCTGGGAATTTCCGTAAGCGACCCTACTTCCGGATATCGTGCTTTTGGAAGAGAAGCGTTGAAGAAAATTAAACCGGAGACACTCTCGGCCCGTGATCCCTTCATTGTCACTGAAGTCCTCTATCGCTGTCACCGGGCCGGGCTTAGGATCAGGGAGGCGCCGATTATCTTTCGCCAGCGGGAGAAAGGAGTCTCAAAACTCAACTCCGCGGTCCTGGCCGCGTATCTTTTCCGGGTCTGGAAATTAAAATTCACCGGATAGAATGCTTTTAGGCGGGATTATTTTTGAACCGCAGAGACGCACCCCGAAGTTTTAATCGGGGTGCGTCTCTGCGGTGAAATTCTTTTTTCCTTTGTTTTAATTAAAATTACGATACAGGGAATTCAAAGAGGTGTTTACCATGACGGAAGATATGCTAAAAAAATATGGTTTTAATGAGCGTGAGTTTCAAAATCTTCAGAGGGATTATCGCGAGCATCGGCTCAGTCTCCGGAGCAATCTGATCACTAAGGATAACGATTGGGAGGTTAGACTCCCTCAGTCATCCGACAGTACCGCTCTGCCCGGGCCCGATAGCGAAGCTGCCGCCCGAGGAAAGGAGATTATCGCCGCTGGAAAACTTGGTCTTATCCTCATGAACGGGGGGGCTGCCACCCGATTCCAGAAACCGGGAGAGAATCTGCCCAAGGGAGCATTTCCCATTATGGAGGTTGATGGGAGGATGCGCAGTTTTATGGAACTGAAATTAGCGAACGCGCGAGCGGCAGAAGAAGAATATGGCGGGATTATACCTGTCTGGATTCTGAATAGTTATTTTACCGAAGAGAAGACAAAGTCCATTCTGAAAGATAACGATAACTTCGGAAAAGCGGAGGTATTTACTTACTGCCAGGGGATTATGAAGCGGGTCTTGCCCACCGTGGATGACCTGAAGCTGCATTATGGCCAGGCTCTAGCCAAACTGGAGAAAAAGTTTGGTGGCTTATCTTCCGGACAGGAACGGAAGGCGCTGGCGCAGGAGATATCCGGACACAGAGAAGAGTTAATCGGCTGGATTAACGAGCTGCGCGGCCGGGCCGGCAATGAGATCGAGGCTGACGATGAAAAGAAACGGTATAACCCGCCGGGACACCTGGATACTACCCTATGGCTGGTTCTGGATCAGAGCCGACCGCTCTTGAAGATGATAGAACTGGGGGTCGAATATATCTTGATCTCCAATATCGACAATCTTGGCGCGTTGGTCGATCCGGCCCTCCCCGGACTACTTTCCCTGCGGGAAAAAGATGGGATCCGGATTCTCTGTGAGGTATCCACCAAACCGCCCGGGCAGAAGGGTGGTGCTCTGGCCCGGATTTATGATCCGGAGGAAGACCGGGAATGGACACAGATAATTGAGGAGTTTGCCTTTCCGCTTGATTTCGATCAGGATCGGATCCCGGAATTCAATAACGCGGCCTATACTGTATCTGTTCAGACATTACTGGAGATCTTTGATCTGACCCGGGAAGAACTAGGGACGCTGAGTCAGGAGGAGTTGGTGTTTAAAGTCAAGGGCGTTACCGATCGTCTTCCTGTTTATGTGGCGATGAAAGAACTGAAGACGGATTCCGGGGGGGATGTTCTCCCGGTGGTTCAGTTTGAACGGCTCCAGGGTGACCTTACCCGCCTCCTGAAACCACTGGCGGTCAAGACTGAAGATAGATTCTTCCCGGTTAAGAAACGCGAGGACATTTCAGTAGTCGTCCCACGTCTCCGTAAGGTACTGGATGGAAGAATCAGACTTAAAGATTGAAATAATTCAGTCTGCTTCTCCCCCCATCCTTCAGATTATCTCTCTTAACACCCTTATTAGACATATAAAGCATTGCTTTATATGTCTAATAAGGGGAAGTATTACGTATGCTACTTATTGCCGGGAGTCGTCGCGTGGAGGCATGTTTGTAGTTGACATGGAAGTTGGGCTCTGATATTTTATCAAACTTCAAATCCAGTCACAATCCGGCGGGCAGGCATAATACCTGGGATTTCCTGGGGATTTCTTCCTGAATTAAAGCAATATTGAAAAATATTTCCCCGAACAAAATGATGGAGAATCAATAATAAAATAAGTTGAAAAGAACAGATCTTAAAGATCGGAAAGAACGCTAACATGCTGGCGTTGCAAAAGATAAAAACGTTAACCAGAATGGATAATGATAGTTTGTATTAAGAACTAAATAATCGAGCCCCGATTTTATCGGGGTAAACTACAGGAGCTAATTTATATGACTGAAGAATATACAATTTTGAAGAAGAGATGTACTCCAGGCAGTTATGAGAGATTGATGGCGCTGGAGAACCCGAAGATGCACCGGTTTATCGCTGAATACATTGAACTTTGCAATCCCGATTCAGTCTATGTCGGTGATGATTCCGAAGATAGCACCCGCTATATCAGGGAGATGGCGATAAATACCGGTGAAGAAAAGCAGCTGGCCATGGAAGGGCATACCATCCATTTCGACGGGCCTAAAGATCAGGCCCGGGATAAGGCTCAGACCAAGTACCTCCTCCCGGCCGATGTCGATCTGGGGTCCCGGATCAATTCAATCGAGAAAGAAACCGGCCTGAAGGAAGTTAAGGGTTTTTTAAAAGACAGCATGCAGGGAAAGACAGCTTTCGTCCTCTTCTTCTGCCTGGGGCCTACCTTCTCAAACTTTTCCATCGCCTGTGTTCAGATTACCGATTCCAGTTATGTTGCTCATTCAGAGACTATCCTCTATCGTAGAGGGTATGAGTATTTTAAGAGCATCGGTGATTCAGAGGCATTCTTCCGTTTCGTCCATAGCGCCGGTGAACTGGAAGGCAATGTCAGCAAGACTGTCGCCGACCGGCGGGTTTATATTGACCTCGATGACGAGATAGTCTTCAGTACCAATACCCAGTATGCCGGAAACACGGTTGGCCTGAAGAAACTGGCGCTTCGTCTGGCAATCCGGAAAGCCTTCCGGGAAGACTGGCTGGCGGAGCATATGCTGTTGATGGGTGTTCACGGTCCCGGTGGACGGGTGACCTATTTCTCCGGTGCTTTTCCCAGCGCCTGTGGTAAAACCTCGACCGCGATGTGCGCCGGGGAGACGATAGTTGGTGACGATATCGCGTATCTCCGGAAGAGAGAAGGCAGTTGTTTCGCGGCCAATGTCGAGGCGGGGATATTTGGAATCATCCGGGATGTAAATCTCGAGGATGACCCGATCATCTGGAATGTTCTTACCAATCCCGGGGAAGTTATCTTCAGCAATATACTGCTCACCGGTTCCGGCGGCACCTTCTGGCTTGGTGATAACCGTGAAGTTCCGGAGGAAGGTATTAATTTCTCCGGAGAATGGCGGAAAGGCGCCGTAGACTCCCAGGGCAGCCCGATCCCTCACGCCCATAAAAATGCCCGCTACACGGTCAGTCTTTCCCGGCTCAGCAACCGTGACCCTCTTGGAGATGATCCCCAGGGAGTAGAAGTGGGAGGCATCCTTTACGGTGGCCGAGATTCAGATACCTGGGTTCCGGTCGAATTATCTTTCAATTGGGATCATGGAGTTATTACTAAAGGCGCGGTGATTGAATCAGAGACAACTGCCGCTACGTTGGGTGCCGAGGGGGTTCGGAATTTCAACATAATGTCCAATCTTGACTTCCTGGCTGTATCTCCTGCCGATTATATCCGGAAGTATATCTCCTTCGGGGAGAGTCTCAGCCATCCCCCGGCCATTTTTTCCGTCAACTACTTTCTGAAAGGGGAGGACGGGGAATACCTTAACGGTCATGAGGATAAACGGGTATGGCTGAAGTGGATGGAACTGGTGGTGAATAACGATGTGGAGATGATCGAGACCCCGAGCGGATTCATCCCGCGCTATCCGGACCTGAAGCGTCTCTTCAAGGAAGTCCTGGATAAAGATTATACCGAAGAAAATTATGTCCGGCAGTTCTCGGTTAGAGTCCCGGAGAGCCTGGCCAAGATCGAGCGGATGCTCAAGATATATAACTCGGAGAAAGATCACCCCCCCGAGATCTTCTACCGTATCTTCGCGGAACAGAAGAACCGGCTGGAGAAGGCTCAGGCTGAGTATGGGGACTGCATATCCCCATTTAAATTAGCTTCCGATGATCGGTGATTCAACCATCGAACTGGTTCGGGGAGATATCACGGAACAGGAGACGGATGCCATAGTTAACGCCGCTAACTCCAGCCTGGCCGGTGGCGGAGGAGTGGACGGGGCGATTCACCGCGCCGGCGGGCATTCGATTATGGAGGAGACCCGGCGTAAGTATTCCGAGGGTTGTCCTACCGGCCATGCCGTCATCACCGGGGGCGGAGACCTGAAGGCCACCTATATAATCCATACGGTGGGGCCCATCTATCGCGGTGGTGATCGAGGAGAGGCAGGACTTCTTGCTTCGGCCTACCGGGAGAGCCTGAGATTAGCCTCGGCGCACGGGCTTACGTCGGTGGCGTTCCCCTCGATCAGTACCGGCGCCTATCGCTATCCGATCACGGAGGCCGCTGAAATAGCCATCTCCACAGTCCAGATGTATCTCCGCGATCATCCGGAGATTGAACTGGTCCGTTTCGTTCTCTTTTCTGATCGAGATTTTCAAGTTTATCGGATGATATTGGATGATTCCCGATAATTTATAAGCACAAAAAGAAGGTAGCCATTGTGTAATATCTCTATCAATTCATTTATCTATGTCGTTATTATGTAGCCATATCTGAACGATCGTCCAGATATGGCTACAAAGGTAACTGTCTATTTGATGTAGAGTTATGTTAATGAGAAAGATGAAGGTACTTGGGCTGCCGGTTGCCATTTCGGTGATTCTCCTGCTTGGGTCTGGATTTGCGGCGGCGGAGGAGATGGATGATCGTTATGAACTTCCGGCGGTGATAATCCGGGAAGAGAGTTCTACCGCTCTCCCTCCCGTGGGGACGTATGACACACCGGTCTCCCTGCTCCGCTTCCAACCGGAAATTGATCTCCAGATCAGGAATCAGGCCTCCGCCCAGGCCGATCTCTCCATCCGGGGAGGGATCTTCTCTGAAACAGGATTGGAGATAGGCGCGGCAACTCTGCTCGACCCCCAGACCGCGCATTATACCGCGACCGTCCCGATCCCACCCGGTATGATGACTCCTTATCGGATCCTGACCGGGGTAGATAATGATCTCTCTGGTTTCAACAGTATGGCGGGGACGGTGGAATATAGCTGGTCATCGATCGAGACCGGGGCTGAGATTCAAGCCGGTCTGGGTGGTAATAGGCTCAACCTCCAGCATGCCCGGGCGGCGTACCTCTTTCCATCATCCGGTCCTCTGGCTGAAATTTCGGATCAGCTCGGATTTGATGTCGATCTGGCCCGCGCGCAGTCAGACGGCACCCGCCCGTTCGGCGACTATGACTTTGAACGACTCGCCGGGCGGGTCCAGTTTAGGGGCAGCCGTTACCAGAGCGACATCTTCTGCGGTTACCAGTCCAAGTTCTTCGGCTGGCCCAACATGTACACCCCGGAGGATTTCTTTGATACTGATGAGACCGAGAGTCTTCATACCACCCTGGTTATCCTCAATCATCGGATGCAATATTCCCGGGATAGCCACCTGGAGCTTTCCGGATACTATCGGAATAACAGCGACCATTATATCCTGCAGAGATCCGACCCTGAGCTCTTTCAGGCTTTTCATCGGACCCGGGTCTGGTCGGGTGGTATCAGCGGCCTCCATCGATTCTGCTTTTTTGATCTTAACTACTCGGGACAGATCTCGGTCGATAATCTCACATCGACTACTTTACTTTACAGTCCATATTATTCCCGGACGATCGGCAAGGTGGCGCTCATGCCCGGCAAGGTTGTGGGGATTGATTCAGGATGGGATCTCGCTATGAAATCCGGCGTGGCCCTGGATGACTCCAATCGTTCCACTTCCCGGCTTTCCCCGCTGGCTCACTTAAGCCTGATCCGGCATGGGGGAGAGGGGGATGAAGACCGCTATTATTGCGGCTATGGGGAGTCAAGCCAGCTTCCCGGCTACACTGCTCTGGGCTCCCCCTCCGGGGGGATTTTCGGGGGCAACCCCGACCTGGGACGGGAGAGGAGCAAAAACCTGGAAGCGGGGATTGTACTGATCCGGGAGACCTGGAATTTCCAGGGAGCGCTATTCTACCGTTTAGATGATGATCTGGTTGACTGGACCTATGAGGAGGGATCACCCAACGCCCGAACCGCGGCCGCGGTCGATATCAAATGCTGGGGCGCCGAGGTTACCGTTAACAAAAATGGAAGAATCTCTATTTCGGTATAGGTTATGCCTGGTTAAAAAAATCTTACGATTATCAGGATGCCGGGGTTGACGCTAGTTTTTACGCTCTCAACTTCCCCCGCCACCGTCTGACGGCGACTTTGACCTGGAAATTCCTCGATATCTTTGAATTGCGGTCCGGTAATGAATACCGGGTCCAGGAAGAAAATGAGTTGAGGACAGGGAGGGATGAGGTATGTCTCACTTACTTTGAACTGTTATGTCTGCCCAGGTTCCTGCCGGGTTTGTCATTATCGTTGACTGCCGATAATCCATTCAAGGTCAACTTTCAGGAGATTCCGGGGGTTCCCGGACCAGGCCGACAGCTCACCCTCAGCGCCGCGTATATATGGTAGTTATTCCGCCGCCCTCGGGTGAGGTTTTTAATAATAGTCATTCATTGATCAGGATCCTGAAAATGCTGGTAAGGATAGCCGTCAGATGATATATATTTAAATGTAGTGGACAACTCATGCTCGATCGAGCATGAGTTGTCCACTGCTGGATAAGATTGTTTCTGGGGAGACATATAGTTGCTTTATCTGTCATAAACTGCATCCGCACATCCTATGCCAGGTTAAATACTATGCCGTCATTAAAAGAAGAAGTATTAATCTTAATAAAGGAAGGGTTATTATTTTATCTTTCCAACCCCTGTCGTTTCTTCCGAATCGGAGCCCCATATAATCCGAGTACCTTTTATAAAACCATTCACCGCCTTGAGAGGGAAGGGCTCGTTAAAAAGTCAAAGAAAGATAGAAAGACACATCTTTCGCTTACCGCTCAGGGACAAAAATTTTTAAAAAAACACAGAGGGGTGGTTCGCAATTCTCCGAAGTTATGGGATAAAAAATGGAGATTGGTTATTTTCGATATCCCGGAAGAAAAGCGGCAATCACGTGATCTCCTTCGGCGTTATTTGACAACGCTGGGTTTTGGTAAAGTCCAACGAAGCATCTGGATTTCTCCTTATGATTTCGGTGGAATTATACAGCGTTATGCTCGAAAATTAGAGTTGTCCGATTATATTTATCAGATAACAGCTGAAAGATTCAGGGGGTTGTCGCCCGCAGTGGCAATAGAAACTTTCTGGGACCTCGAGGGTATAAATAACCAATATCTGGAATTAATCGAACGATATAAAAAGAAACAAAAGAAATTATACGAACTGATTGAAAAGGCTCCAGGGCAGAAAGACGTTGCCCGGCGAGTCATCAAGGAACATTTACTATGGGATTATCAATCCATCATTTCCCGGGATCCCAACTTGCCTTTGGAATTCCTCCCGGATGAGTGGGGAGGAGAAAAGGCCAGGGAATTTGTAGAATCTTACCTGGAAGATAGACGCATATAAGTAATATATGCCCGACCATCTTAGTGCTCCGTCACATAAATACGGTGGCATTCCGCCTTCGATAAAGCCCCGAATCAAGTTCGGGATGCTAGCACTATGGCGCACCGAGGTCGATCGTCGATGCATCCCGATCTGCTGCGTTGCTCGTCGGTCACCCCGCCGACGGCGGGGCTTCCTCCTCTCTCCTTGTATATCGGGCGCATCAGCGCTTGAAATACGTCACCGTATTTATGTAAAGGAGCATTTAGTCGAATGTAGCCAATTTACTTTTGTGGACAAGTTATGCTCGATCGTAAATATATTGTCCACTAAATCATATTCTGACAGATCCAAGTTACTATATTGATAGCCCAACTATATTTATTGACTCGAAAAGTTTCCCTGGTCTATCCGGCAGTCTTCTCAATTCTCTGGTTCCCTACCAGAACGCCATCAACGTAAATATGATAGGTATCCACTGCCGGGGTTGATTTGTAGAGTTTTCTGCGAGCTGTGGCAGTGCCCCGTCCGCATTGTTTGCAGATATTGCCATCACTCTGAAAGTAAGTCTTACAGGCGAAACAGTAATAATAATCCATATTATTCCTTCCTTTGTTTATTTGCGTATTGAATTATCCGTGGTTAATAAGTTGCGGAGTTTAGTTCCTGTTTCGAAATTTTCTCGATATCCATAGGGATCCCGATTTCAGTTGTTTTTATTAAGATGTATCGGGACAATAAATTGAAATTCTCCCTGTTTACCAGGTTTGAACGGTTATCCCGGTTTCACTGGGAAAACGTCGAACGGGTTAGGGTTGTGTGCCGCCTGCCTCCGCAACCGTCCCACGCAACCGATTAGAGCGCGGTCTCCCCCGATAAAATCGGGGCAACCACAACCTT
>Ga0075120_10002971_pt1 | contig 11907 bp, 7 predicted proteins | sample AntAceMetag02UKL_FD_69792 | JGI IMG/M metagenome (GOLD analysis project Ga0075120, IMG submission 69792) | Saline lake microbial communities from Ace Lake, Antarctica - Antarctic Ace Lake Metagenome 02UKL | ecosystem: Environmental > Aquatic > Non-marine Saline and Alkaline > Saline | place... | reverse complement strand
GAGCCAAGTTTCCACCTCGCTGATGTAGCGGGCGCAATAGGCGATTTGCGGGGCCAGTTGTTCTTGTCCATAGCGCGTACGCAGTTCGGTGAAAGACTGCGGTTCGGGATGCAGGCCAACGGCCTCACTCAGCTCACGCAGGTAGCGTTCGTCATTGGATTTTTCGGCCTCGGTATAGTCGGCCACGAAAGTGCCGAACGCGGCCTTGGGATCCCGGCTGAGTCGACGGCTCATCCGGTCGCGCAGTTTTTTCATGGAGAAGGAAAGCCACTGCCCGTTGCTTTCGGTGATCTGGCGCTGCTCTTCTGTCGAGAGATCCGGCACAAGGGAGAGGGTGGCCGAGACCGTCTGTTCGAAGAGATCATAGGTGTAAAAGGCATCCAGCAGGGCGGCGGTTTCGGAGGCGGCCCGCACCTCGAATGCCACGCACAGCAACAGTCCTGCCACAAGCACCCAACCGGTCCCGCAACGCAACGAAAGCGCCCGACGACCCAAAGCCATTTCTAGTTTCCGCATGAGTTTTCCTCCCGGTTGCCGTTGGACGTCAGCCGTCCAGGGCCTTCATGTCAATATTGCCCGTCTCAACGGAAAGCACCTGCATCTTGAGTCCTTCCGGTGCGCGGATCACGAGTTCCTCGGCGAGTTCCTCCGCCGGGAGCGCTGAGTCCATCTCGAAAACCACCACGCCCGCCATGTACGTGCGCTGGGTGACATTCTGCAGACTGCGCGTATCCTCGCGCAGGCGGTCACGCAGGGCCTTCACCTTCCAAATCTGGTCCGTCCCACCCACGGTCAGCATGATGCGGTGCTCGAACTTCGCGGGCTGTCCCCCGGCCTTTTGCCAGGCGCGTACGGTTTTCGGGAGCAGGTCTTCCATGACTTTAGCAGCCGCTTTTTTGAGCGCCTTCGAACTGCCCGTGACATCTTCCAGGGCGATGATGGAAATCGTTTCGGAGGCCGAAGCCAGTACGGCGGCGTTATCCGTGCGGATGGAACGAAGGGTCACGACCGCCTGGTAATTGCGCAGATTGCTTTCCGCGATGCGTCGGGCCGATGGCTTAACCACGGCCTCACCCACCACCGTCACATCGGCACCGAACTGCAGGCCGACCGAGGCTGCGCCGCGATCGTCACCCGCCATTTTCAGGAGTTGTTTTCGGCGGGCCTGATCGGCGCGCACCATATCCTGGTCCACCACGGGAATATGATTTTCCGTGAGAATCTGCTGGCCCATGGACTCGACTTCCGAGGTGGGAATGGTGCCCAGTGCCTTTTCATCGATGATCATCATCATGCGGGGCAGATTGCCTCGGTTCACCCCGGCGAAAAGGTCCGCCGCTGGCGCATACGACGCGACATAGAGCGTGGGATCGTCTTGGGGAACGTAGGCTGTCGTGGCGGGATTCGTGGTTCCGCAACCCATCAGCAAGCCGATCAATCCTGCGGCGGCGAATGCCGCCATCCATCCACCTTTTTTCATGGCGTATCTCCCGTTGGTCATTGGTTCCATTCGTGATAGAGCGCGCTGATCATGCTGTGCACCACGTTGCGCGCCTGTTCGGAAAGGGTCATGCCTTTACTGTCGCCGCGATCCGCAAAATCCGCACTCCAAACGATCTTGCCGGTATCGGCATCGATCAGGCGGGCGCTGATGCCCACCGAGGGAAACGTCTTGCCGCTCAGTGCGATCATTTCATACTCGGAAACACTGCCAATGATCACGCCTTCGGCTCCGATCATCTGCGCCACCTCCGCCGCCTGCGAGGAGGTCAGCCCGGAAAGCGCCAGCTCCGTTTCGCCCAGCACTTTCGCCATCTGACTGCGTTCGACCAGCTCGTAGCGGCCCGACTGCAAGACTTCCGTCACAAACATATCGGACACCGATATGCCGATGTGTTCTGTGGGGCCTTTGAAGGGCAGCACCGCCACCCGGCGAATCTGCTGAGCATGCTTGCCTTTCGATTCCGGCGAGATATACACCCGCACGCCTTTGGCCGTCTCCGGTCCGTAATACGTGCCCGGCGAGGTGGACCTGCTGCTACCGCCACCACCGCCGCCGCCGCAACAGCAGCCAGCCAGCGCCAGTGCACCACCTGCCAGAACCATCCACGCCAACGCCTGATGCAATCGTTGTATCCTCATGATCCGCCCGCCTCCTTAGCCTTTTGTTCTATGCACATCCTTCTCGTTTCATCTAACAAATTCAACGAAATAATCACCGAAGAAACATACTCTACTCCGCTTTCATCATAAATCTTGCTCGTGCACCGCTACCATTCACCACAAAGAGCGCATAGAGCTCAAAGAAAGATGAATGGGCTGTCATGGGCAGACCCCGTACCATTGCGCGTCACGCGGCGTGCGTTTTTGCCCTTTATTCTCCGCCGCCCGCTGCATACCCCGATCAAGCGCCACCTGACTGCAACAACGCAGGCACAGCGGCGTGTTCGAGGCCTTGGACGTAACCGCACCACACCGCGGACACGTTGCGGTGGCTGCTTTTTTCGGTACGGGCGTGGCCTTGGCTACCGTTTTTGCCGGAGGGACACCCAAGTTCCCGCCCATGTGCCCGCACTTCAGACAGCGGCGATCGGAGCCGGACTGCCCCTGAGGTCCCACAATTTTTTCATACGGGCCAAAACTCGTTCCTCCGCATTTCGGACAATAAATGGCACCGGAGGGCGATCCCGTTGCCTTGGAGGGCAGTCGCTGTCCGCCTGCTGCGGCGGCCTGTCCCGCCGGTGCGGGTGCCGGGGCCGCTTTTGCTCCTTCACCGCCGCCCGCCGGGGCCGCCGCCACTTGATTTTCTGCCGGAGCACCACCGCCACCGCCGCCGCCACCCGCCGGGGCCGCGCCTTCCTCTCCCGGCGCTGCGCCTTCCCCGCCGCCATCACCCGAGTCGTTTCCGTCTTTTCGGTTCTCATTAAAAATGGCGGCCTTCATGCCGCTGGCAATAGCGGCACCCATGGCGGCGGCACCGGAATTGATGCCTTCGGCGAGGCCGGTACCCAAGGCGCTGCCCCAACTATCGGCCCGGTCCTGGTCGGTGGTCTTGTTCATGGCCTCGCGGTGATCGGCATCCGCCTGCTGTACGGCGCTATCGCGCTGCTGATCCGCCTGATCCACCGCCGCATCACCCGAAGTGGATGCGACCCTCATCTCGTTTTGCCGCTCATTGAAGTCTAGCGCTGCCTTTGACCCTTTATAACGATCCTTCTCGATCCCGCCGATCATCTGATTCAGCAAATCGTTTCCGGTGTTGCCGGTCCAGTCCGTATACTTTCCATCATTCGGCGAGCGTCCCTCCTCCGAGCGCAGATCACCACCCGACGACTTTTCGCCTTTGCTCCAAGGCTCATCGGCACCCCAATCCTCGTCCGAGTTGTCCTCTTTTTCCGCCTTCTGATTACTGCGTTCCTGCCGTTCGGCCTCTTTGCGCTCCTTGAGTTCGCTGGTGAGTTTATGCAGCGGCTCGGGATCGCCCTCGGCATAGGCACGCGCCGCCTCGCGGGCTTCACTCGGGGACGCATTGTTTTCGCGCAGCGTCTTATAATACTTGCTTTCGAGTTGCATTTCGCGGGACACCTCGGCCTCTTTGCGATCCTTGTATTCATTATACATGGTGGCCGGTTTCAGAATGGTGGCACCGGCACCTTCCGCGCCGGTCTTGACGTTATCAATGGCGTCATCCACATAATCCGATGCCTCGTAAGTTGCCGTACGCCCGCTTGCATCCACCGCATGCTCACTCTTCTCTGTATCCTCGTTGCTCCGAACTCGTTCGCGCAGCTCATTGTATTTCGTGCTGTCGCCCTGATTTTTGGCATCCACGGCCTCGCGGGCTTCCTTATAATCGGCCCCCTTGCGTTGCAACTTCTGCACGATCTCGCCATCCATCTCGCCCTTCATGGAGTCCACGGTTTGATCATGCTCGCTGTTAAGGCCGTCGCGCTCTTTAACCGATTCTTCCGTACGCTGGACCGTACCTCCGAAAAACGCATCCACATATTTCCCCGTTTGCTTGGCACCTTCTGTCAGTCGCTCGCCGATGCCATCCTCTTCCTGCAACTCACCATCCACTGCGAAGCCGCGCGGTTTGGTATCTTCCACCCCCTTCTCTTTGATCGCCTCCACGTCCTCACGGAAGCCCTCCCGGTCCCCTGAATCCCACTTCTTCATGGCGCTTTCGGCCTCTGTATCGTCCGCCCCTTTACGACGCAGCTTCGCCTTCAACTCCGAGCGCACCTCTTGGTCGCGAGCCTCAAAGGCGTCGCCTTCCTCCTTCGCCCACTCCTCCGCATTCTTCATCCTCACCCGCTCGGAGGTATCTTGCCCGACAATCGTGGAGGCCATTTTGGCGGGATCGCCCTCTATCGCGCCTTCCACGTAGGTTGTGGTCTTGTCGATGGCATCAATCACATCGCCCGCCCCATCAATACCCCCCATAACTTTACTCCCTATCCCCGGCTTGCCACCGCCTGGTGTATCCGTGCGCGGCTTGCCAACCTCCGGTGCATCCGTGCGCGGCTTACCGACTTCAGGCGCATCCGTACGAGGCTTGCCAACCTCCGGTGCATCCGTGCGAGGCTTGCCGACTTCCGGCACGTCCGTACGAGGCTTGCCTACCTCAGGCGCATCCGTTTTGGGCTTCCCAACCTCAGGCGCGTCGGTGCGGGGTTTGCCAACTTCCGGTGTGTCCGTGCGAGGTTTTCCCACCTCGGGCACCTCGGTTTTTGGCTTCCCTACCTCAGGCGCATCCGTTTTGGGCTTCCCAACCTCGGGCGCATCCGTGCGGGGTTTGCCAACTTCTGGGGCGTCCGTTTTTGGTTTTTGCGTGTCGGGTGCCTCCGTTTTGGGCTTTTGAGTATCCGGAGTGTCAGTTTTGGCCTTTTGCGCGTCGGCATCGGCGGTTTTTTTCTGTTTTTCGGGCGTTTCCGGCGCTTTTTCTGGTTTTTGCGTCACTTTTTCAGGAGTTTCTGGCGCTTTTTCGACTTTTTTTGGTTCGGGCGGATTCTTTTTGAGATTTTCATTCACCTGTTCGGTGGCCTTCACACGTTCGCGCGAGTCGGCGAGCTGTTCGCGCAGTTTTTTTCCTTCGGCGCGTTTGGCCGGATCACTCGAATTTTCGAGGCCGCGCAGCTTGGACTCGGCACCATCGATTTCAGCCTTGGCCACGCGTTTCGAGCGTTCGGTGGCCTTGTCGAGCGTGTCGGAACAGGCCTGCTTCATTTTGTCCATGTCGCCCGACGAAAGGCCAATGTCTTCCGGCGGGGTTCCGCCCTTCATTTTTTCCAGTTTTTCACGAAAGGAGTCGGGCGTTTCATTGAGTTTGTTGTCGTGGATCACCTGTTGCAGATCGGAATCGGTCACGTTGGCATTGTTCATGGCCTTTTGGGTACCCTTGGCCATGAGCTGCGGATCATTGTCCGCTATTCCGTGGCGCGCCTTCTTGGCATCATCCAGGGTCTCGACGTGTTTGCGGGCGGGCTGCTTATCGTCCATCGTCGCGCTGACGTAGGTTTCCTTGTTCTGCGCCTTCACGCCGATTTCGGTCTGCCGCCCCGAAGTACCGGTTTTCCCGAGCGGGTCCTGTTTGTTGATGGTCAGTTCAAAGCCATCGCCGAACTCCACGGTGCTGGGGGTTTCCTTCGTTTTTACTTTGATGCCCATCTCATCGAGCACCTCTTTGGCGGTGCGGGCGGCCTTGTCGCTTCCGCCCATATCGCTGTCGCCTTTGCGCCCACGATGTTTTTCGTCGTTTGCGCGCGTACCGCCCGTGAAGTCGAGATCGTCCTCGCCCATACGGCGGTTCACTTCATCGCCGACCTTCTGATGAATCGCTTCGCGCTCGCGTGCCAGGGCGCGGTCGGTGTTTTTGAAGCGGGCGTTTTCCTCATTCAGAAGCTGCTGCCGTTGACTCGGCGGAGCATTGGCCTCGATGTCCTGCATCTTACGATCGTGCCGCGCTTCTTCGGTATCCCATTTCTTCTGAAGGTCATCCCACTTCTTTCCATAGCTGGAAAGGTCTTCCTCCTCCGCATACAGCGTCATGGAAAAAACACAGCACAACAAAAGCCACAACACCTGTTTCATAGCAACACCCTCTTTCTTCACCACCCGAAAACTCGTCCTGTTATACCCGTAGTGTAATGGAATATATCCAAAAATCACCTGTTTTCAGTTAATATTCTCTGCGCACTCAGCAATCTCTGCGAGAGAACCTCTCCCCGCCAAAAAAATACGGGGTTGACTCTGGGATGCTCCGGCCTTCTATGCGAACCTGTATGAAAATTGGCGATGAAACAAAAGTGGCCCTTCATGCAGTTGCGATCCTATGCATATACCAGAACCCATCACCTGAAACTCCGAAAAGCACGGATGGGCATCCCGACTGATCGTGCGGCAGCGGCGGGCACGTCACCTTTGACGCGGAAGAACAAACCTCATTCGGGGTCAGCCACTAAATATTAAGCGAGGCCGCACATCAAAGTTCGCCGTCGGAGATTTCTTCGCGGAGTTCGCGGTCTTTTTCCTGGAGTTCCGCTTCTTCCTTGCGAGTCTCGTCCATTTTCTGGACGACGAAGTTGTAGAGTATACCTGCGAAGAATCGGAAGAAGATACCGACGGTCATGGTGCTGATGAAAAAGACCATGAGAGCACGGAAGAGTACCTCGCCGCTTACGCCGTTGTGGGTGATAATGCCGGTGATCAGGGAAAGAAAAAAGAGTACGGCGCCGATCAGCAGGCTCAGTTGTTTGAGTACATCGTTCACAATGACCTATTCTCCCTGCCCACTCGCGCCGATTTCGGCGAGTTTTTCAAAGAAGACGCGTCCGTCGGGCACTTCGCCCCGTCGCAGTGCGCTTTCTTTGCTAAAAAAACGTGCGACCTCTTCGAGACACCGTGCGGGGACGGAGCCAGGCGCGTAGGCGCTCACGGGTTTGCGTGCCCGGATGGCGTTGCCCACAACAAAATCATAAGGGACGACGCCGGCCACCGGTATTTCGATGCCCAAAAATTTTCGGGTGATGAGATTGAGTCGTGCGGCGAGCTGTTCGCCCTCGCAGAGGGTGCGCACCATGTTCAGGACGAGGCGGAGCGCGGGCGGCTGCGGGTTTTGACGAAGCACTTTGATGAGTGAATAGGCATCCATGATGGAGGTGGGCTCGTTGGCCACGACGATAGCCACTTCGGGTGCCGCCGCAAAAAAACTGACGATGGATTGTCCGATACCCGCCGCGCCATCGATGATGAGATAATCGTAGCGGCCCGCGAAGCGCATGAGTTCGTTCACGAGCAGTTCGCGCCGGGCGCCACCCATGTTGACCATTTCGGGCGCGCCCGAAGAGGAGGCCAGCAGGTCGGGGCCGTAGGGGGTGGAAATGACGGCCTCTTCGACCGGACAGCTTCCAAAGACGACATCCTGTAGGGTATAGAGCGGCTCGACGCCCAATTGAAGGTCCACATTCGCCAAGCCGAGGTCGGCATCGATAATGAGTACGTTGTATTTCCAGCGGGCGAGTGCGCAGGAGAGGCCGATGGAGACCATCGTTTTGCCCACGCCACCCTTGCCGCTTCCGACGGCAATGCAGCGCAGGCGCGAGGGCACCCGTTGGTCTGATTGATCCGACGCGGCGTTTTGCCGCAGCGTCGCGGCCTGGTCATTCATCCTGCTCTCTCCTTACTTCTGCAGCAGCATTTTCACCAATCGATCCCGACCGGCGATTTCTATGTCCTGCGGTACGCGCTGTCCGTTGGTTAAAAAGGCCACGGGACAAGTACTCTCACAGCGTGCCACCGTCAAGAGGTCATAATTCTTTGTTTCATCCACTTTCGTAATCACCAGATAATCCGGGCGCAGCACGTTATAATTCCGGATCACCTCGGGGGTCTGGCCAATGTTCCACGTCGCGGGCAGAGCCAGCATGACGCTGAACGGGCCCATGGCCTCAAGCATCCCGCGCAATTCCAACAGACTTTTTTGATCATAGTGATTGCGTCCGCCAGTATCCACCAGAATCACGTCGCGATCCGCAAAGGCCTGCACGGCGCGTTGGGCTTCGATGGTGTTGGAGACCACCTTGAGTTCGACGCCGAGGAGGGTGGCGTATTCGCGAATCTGGTCCACGGCGGCCACGCGGTAGGTATCGGTGGTGATGATGCCGATCTTCAATCCGTTTTCCATTCCCCAGCGTGCGGCGAGTTTGGCCACGGTGGTGGTTTTTCCTGCGCCGGTAGGGCCGACGAGTGCCACGGTGTGCGGGCGGCCCGTCTGTTTCACCGGGAAATGCGATTCGATGCGCAGGAGGGCGCCGAGGGCTTCAGCCTGGCGCGCGGTTTGACTTCCATCAAAGAACGAGGGCATCTGGGTGCGGACTTTTTTCGTGAAGCGCGGGTCCCATCCTTTGGCGTATTCGGGGATGGCCTCTTCGCGCTTGATGGAGGGCAGGGGCGTACGGACGGCATCACGTTTCAGAGAGCGCATTTCGGAGCGTATTTCGCGCATGGCCTCTTCCATGCGGCGAAACTGCGTGGTTTGCAATTCACTGAAGCGGCTCCAAACTTCGGTGCTGAAGGTATTATCGAAGAGCGACTTGTCGGCGGCCTGATCGTCGGCCACGGCCACGAGTTCGTACCCTCCTCCGCCCAGAATTCCAAGCAACCCACCCTCGTTGATTTTACGAGAGGAGACCACGACCGCCTTGGGCCCGAGATCACGCTGCACAGCCTGATAGATTTTATCGAGCGACTTGCCTTTGTAATTTTTTACTTTCATGGCTTTATCCTACGCGCTTAGTTTTTCTTCTTTGGGCTCCGGCACGGGCACGAGCGTCAGCATGTCCACGGCCACCTGATCGGGTATTTCCGCGAAGGAGATCACCGCCGTATCCGGGAAGTCGTGCTGAATAAGCTGTCGAACCTGAGGACGTATTGACGGTGAACATACTAAAACCGGCTCCATTCCGCTGTTTTTTGCTTCTTCGATCCGTTCTTTCAAGGTACCCAGCATCTGCTGTGCCACCGAAGGGTCCATGACGAGCGGGCCGAAGGCGATGGCCTCTTTTCGGCTGTGCTGACGTATCATTTCTTCGAGGCGCGGGTGCAGGCCAATGGCCTTGAGGCGTCCATCCGGCATCAGATAGGTCCGGGCGATATGTCCGCCCAGGGAGCGGCGGCACAACTCGACGAGCAGGGCCGTTTCCTGGGTCTTGGCGGCGTGGTCGGCGAGCGTTTCGAGAATGACTACCATGTCACGAATGGAAACGCGCTCGCGCAGGAGGCCCTGCAGTACACGGTGGATACTGCCCACGTTCATCTTGGCCGGAATCAGTTCCTGCACCACCGCCGGGTTGCTCTGCTTGACCTGGTCAATCATGTTGCTGACATCCTGGCGCGTGAGAATATCGGCGGCGTGGCGTTTGACGACCGAGGCCAGATGCGTGGTGACCACGCTGGCGCAATCGACCACGGTGAAGCCTCGGCTTTCGGCCAGCTCGCGCTTGTTTTCGGGAATCCAGTAGGCGGTGAATCCGAAGGCCGGTTCTTTGGCGGCGCGGAAGCCTTCCATTTTCAGTTCGCCACTCGGGTCGATGGCCATAAGCGAGCCGGGATGCACCATGTCGCGGGCCACATCCAGCCCGCGTATCTTAATGAGATATTCCGTGTTCCGGAGGTCCACGTTGTCGCGCACGTTCACCGGCGGCAGCACGATACCGAGTTCCTCGGCAATCTGCATACGCACATTGCTGATGCGCTCGATGAGGCGTCCGCCCTGTTGTCGATCAACCAGCGGAATCAAACCGAAACCGATTTCGAGGTCCATGGGCGAGACGGCCATCACACTGCTGTAATCACTGCCCGGAGGCAGTGCTGGGCGAGTGCCCTCCTGGCCGGCCTCGTCCGTGCCGCCTGCCGCACCCTTGAGAGCCGCTTTGCCGCCGCCTGCGGCCAGGGCCGCCGCCTTGTCGGCGGGGTCAAGATGGCGCATCGCGAAACCGGCACCACCCACCGCCGCGCTCAAGAAGATAAACGGCAACGCGGGAAGTCCCGGCACCAGGGCAATGGCGGCCAGAATACCGCCGGTGATCATCAACTGACGCGGCTTCACCATAATCTGCTTGGCCAACTGCGTGCCGAGGCCATCATCCGAGGCTGCTCGCGTCACCAGGATACCCGCCGCCGAGGAGATGATGAGGCCCGGAATTTGGGAGACCAGACCATCACCGATGGTCAGGATGGTATAGCGTGCGATGGATTCCTGGGCGGTCATGTCGCGCATGGTCATACCAATGGCGAAACCCGCGCAGATGTTGATGGCGGTGATGATGAGGCCCGCGACGGCATCGCCCTGCACAAACTTGCTGGCACCGTCCATCGCGCCGTAGAAATCAGCCTCTTTGCGAAGGGTTTCGCGTCGCAACACGGCTTCCTTTTCATCGATCAGGCCCTGATTCAGGTCGGCATCAATACTCATCTGCTTGCCGGGCATGGCATCAAGGGTGAAACGGGCGGTCACTTCCGCGATACGTCCGGAACCTTTTGTGATGACTTTGAAATTGATGATGACCAGGATCAGGAAGACCACCACACCGACAATATAGTTGCCGCCCACCACAAAATCGCCGAACGCCTCAATCAGATTACCCGCGTAGCCGAGCAGGAGAATCTGTCGCGTGGTGGCCACATTCATGGCCAGTCGGAACAGGGTCAGCAACAATAGAATGGAGGGGAACGCCGAGAGTTCGAGGGGACTCGTGATGCTCATGGCAAACACCATCACCAGCACGGAGAGCGCGATACTGAGCGAAAGCAGCAGGTCGAGCATAATCGGCGGCACGGGGAAGAAGAGTACACCGAGCACCACCATCAGGGCCACGGCCATGACCACATCGGCCTGCCGCATGTTTCCAAGGGCGCTCAGTCCGAGTCCTGCTTTTTCTTTTTCCGCCTTCATAATGCTTCTCCGTGTTTATGCCGCTTTGCCTGAAGTCAGTTTGCTTCGAATGTGATCGTTACCGATTTTATAAAGATAAGCCAGAACCTCGGCGATGGTGCCGTAGAATTGCGACGGCACTTCGCGCCCGATTTTCACTTCTTTGTAGAGCGAGCGCGCCAGGGCGGGTTTTTCGAGTACGGGCACGTTGTTTTCGCGGGCAATGCGTTTGATGCGCTCGGCCACGAGACGCAGCCCTTTGGCCACCACCTTCGGCGCCTTCATGGTTTCGGGGTCGTAATGCAGCACCACGGCGACGTGCGTCGGGTTCGTTATCACCACCGTGCTATCGGGAATGGCGGCCATCATACGCAGCATGGTCAGCTCACGCATTTTGCGCATCTGGGCACGTTTCATCAGCGGATTGGGCTCCTGACTTTTCCGCTCTTCCTTCACTTCCTCTTTCGTCATCATCAGACTTTTTTCGTGTTTGCGGTTCTGATAAATCCAGTCGATCACGGCAATGATGATGGAGAGAATCGTCACGACCCAGGCCATGTAAAGGATGGTGCGGAAGATATAGATCGCTGAAGCGCCCACCTCCATGTATTGCAGGGAGACCAACTGCCGCACCCGGCTTTTCATCATGATGAAAATCACACCAGCCACGAGTGTCACCTTCATCATCGAAGTGGCGAACGTCACCAGACTCTGCGCTGAAAAAAGTTGCTGCAGGCCCTTCATCGGGCTCAACCCGCTAAGCTTCCACTTAAGTGGGTCCATACTGAAATAGGGTTTGGTCTGGAGGATATTCGAGGTCAGCGCGCCGAGCATGATGGGGACCATGATGGGCGCCGTCAGCGCACCCATAAAGAAACACATACCGATAAACAATTCCCGAATCAGTTCCGTGCTCCACGCTTCGCCGACATGATACTGCAACAGCAATTCAAGAAGCCGCCCGAGTTTTTCTC
>Ga0075120_10002970_pt1 | contig 11907 bp, 11 predicted proteins | sample AntAceMetag02UKL_FD_69792 | JGI IMG/M metagenome (GOLD analysis project Ga0075120, IMG submission 69792) | Saline lake microbial communities from Ace Lake, Antarctica - Antarctic Ace Lake Metagenome 02UKL | ecosystem: Environmental > Aquatic > Non-marine Saline and Alkaline > Saline | place... | reverse complement strand
CTGGTTTGCTCCCTGGCGATGGTATGAGAAATTAAACCAGCGTCACATTCCGTTGGCGGTTGCAGCGGGCGTGGTGGTGTTTGTCATTTGGATTTTCCCGGAACTTTCCTTCATGAAGAAGCTGCCCGGCTTTGATGGAGCGTATCAACTGCTCGGCATCATGCCTCCCTGGAGTCGGCCGGAGGCACTGACGGACTTTCCGTATGCGCCGGAAACGTGCGGCTGGACCCTGGTGATGATTCGTCTCCTCGGCTCATCCATCGTGGTGGCACTGCTCGAAGAATTTTTCTGGCGGGGCTGGATGTACCGCTGGCTTTTCAAATCGAATTTTCTGCGGGTGGACCCGGGGCAATGGAATTGCTTCGCCTTTTTTTCCGTGGCGATTCTTTTTGGCCTGGAGCACGACCGCTGGTTGGTGGGCATTCTTGCGGGAATAGTCTACGGCTGGCTGTACATACGGACACGCGATATCTGGGCGACCTGCATTGCGCACGGTGTAACGAATTTCCTGCTCGGTCTCTACGTTCTGCAAACAGGTGCGTATCAGTTCTGGTAGGATGTCGGGCCAGAGCCCGACAGCCTGCTAGAAGGGTACGGGCGCGTCCCAATCGTCCACCGGAGGCGGAGTGGGTATGGCCACGGCGGTGTGCCGGGCCTTTGCGGTGGCATGGCCATCTATCGGACCAGAGGTTGAACGGGCCTCGCTGCTGGGGGGGGTTCTCAAAAAGACGACCGGGTCGGCTCGGCCCAACTTTGCAGGTTCGGGGATGGGTGCTCCCACGGCATACTTGCGGGCGGGTTCGACTGGGGCGGGGTCTGTTTCCGGTAGGGCGGCCTGCTGAACCGCACGCGGTTCAATGCGCACCACCTGCTGCTCTTGCACGGGCGGCTTGGCGGCTACACGGACCGGACTTGGCTCCATCGGCGCTTCTTTTTGTTTCAACGGGGTCTTCTGGTGTTCGGCATCCATCACGATAATGGTGCGCTCCACGGCGCGGGGCGATGCGGGCTGCTCCGAGGTGCGGGAGCCATCCACCAACTCCACGGAGGGCTCGGATACGACACTTGTCGAGGTCTGCTCATCCGTAACGTCCTTCACAAAGCGTTTGGTATGCCGATCCGGCGACGCGAGAATGGAGGCGGAAGACCGGGGTTCGTGCTGGGGTTCAGATTTTGCAACCAGGCCCGCCTTTGCGGGATGCCGCATGGCTGGGGTGATTTCCCGGGGAGTCTCCTGCAGCGTGGTCTGCGGCTGAGACACGGTTTCGGGGCGCACGTCCACCGAGGCCATTACGGTTCGTTCAGGTTTCTTCTTTTCAGTGGCGGGTTCCCGCCGTTCCTGCTGCAGGAGGTCGGCCAGCTCCGCACTCAGCACGGCCAATGCGTCACGATCGCCCCGACGAACAGCCTCTTCCATACGCACTTGAAGCAGTTCGACCCGGGAGAACAGCATCTCATCCTGCGGCGGGGCCTCTTCGATGGTTTCGTCGCGGGATTCAGCACGGGCCAGCGCGGCATCCACTTCCGCTGCATACGGCGGTTCTTCCTGCGTTTCGGTTTCCGGAGAAGCCGGTGTCGAGGCGATGGAAGCCTCGAGAGCCAACTGCTCAAACAGCAAATCAGCCTGCTCGTCCTCGCGGGCAAGCGCGGGTGCCACGTCCTGTTCAACCATCGATGCTGCGGGTGGTTCCGCTGGGGTGGTCTTAGCTTCTGTCACGCCAAAGTCATCGAGTTCGGCCAGAAGTTCCTCTTCGAGTTGCGCCATCGAGGGCTCAGCCCCTGCGGCGGGCTGCTCTTGGGTGGCGGATTCCTGCGTCAGTTCAGCGATTGGTTCCGTGGGCGGCTCCGCATCGGCCAGGGCGGGCTGCGAAGCAGGCTTGGATAGGTCCTGCAGGAGTTCCCGTTCGAGCAGCAGCAACTGATCCTCGGCGGTTACGGTGGGAAGGGAAAGTTCGGGTACGGCCGCAACCTCCGGCATGATCGCCCCCGCCCCCTTGCGCCCATCAACAACAGCCGGGCCAGCGTCCTGCTCGGGGCTGGCGGGTTCCTCTTCGAGCCAGTAATCGGAACGGAGAATTTCTTCGATGATGGAGGCGTCAATGCTTTTGGCGGAAGCAGTTGTGGGAACAATGGGCTTTGAAACAGGCACCGGGATCGGGGTAGGCGCGGGCTGCGCCTGGGCCACCTGCTTGCGTACCAGCGGACGTTCGATGGGATAGGCACCCGAGGCCGACTCCAGCGAGAGGTCCGAGGATGAAGCGGAAGATCGGACCTGATTGGTTTCAAACCGGACCGGTGGATTCGTCGGTTCAAGCAGGGGCGCAGGCGCGACCATGTCCTGAATCATATCGTCAATCTCGGCGAACCAGTCGTCCCCTTTTGCCTGATTCACGGTTCGTTGCACCGGAGGAGGCGAGGAAGGTGACGGAACGGCCGCGTGTGAAATTCCGGCGCTCAACACGGACATCACGAGGATCAATATCCGTCGTTTCTCGTTTTCACAGCATTTTCTCATTCGAAATCCAACACTCCGCCCCATTTCACAGCCGACACATTACGCGCCAGACACAATGACTCTTTCGAACTGAGACATCGTGCGCTCCTGTTGTTTAATACAAACGCCATAACCTGAAGCATCCTTTGACGGTAATCAACAATAATTCAACAAAACCGGAAAAAGTTTCCGCCTCCTGCTAACATGCGGCGTGCCACACGCCCACACAATCAGCACCGTAAAAAACACACCGGGACCGCCCTATTGACAGCCGGGAAATGACCGGACCACCCCCGCCCCGAAAAGGTCCCAAATAACTTCCCGCGTTTTTTTGTTCATTTTTTGCATAAACTGCCGATAATCAAATGGGTAAAGAGAAGATCGATCCAACAATGAAGGCTGGGAACCAACGATGACGGCTGGTGTAATAATCATCCTGCTCTGTTTTGTTGTTCTGGTGGTTGTTATCACGCGGATTTCCGCTAATAACGCCCCAAAATCTTCAAAAAAGGGCAACAAAAAGACCGTAACCAAAGAGATCAATCTCACCGAGATGCTGGAGAAACTCGACACCCTCGATGAGGAATCCAGGCATCTCGCAGCGGTACGTCTGCGAACGATGGCGCGGGAAGATCAACCTGATCTGCGCCCCCTGCTCGATGGCCTGCACGATGATTTTGACGAAATTCGTGAAAATGCCGCCTGGGCCCTGGGAAAGATCAAGTCTCCCGAAGCCGTCCGCGCCCTGATTGCCGGCCTCAATGATCCCTGTCCCCGTGTGCGCGAAACCATCGCGCAGGCACTGGGTGAAATTAAGAATTCAGATGCCGTTATTCCACTTGCCAAGGCGTTGAAAGACACCAATCCCCGCGTACGTGAAACCATCGCCTGGGCCCTGGGCGAATTGAAAGACTCACGTGCCATTGAATCCCTTATTGATGCGCTCAAATACGATGCCCGCGGCAAGATGCAATGGGCACTGGTGGAAATCGGGCAGCCAGCCGTCGAGCCCCTGCTGGCGGCCCTGAAAGACACCAACGAAACCATCGTAAAGAAGGCCGAGGCCGCTCTGGACTTGATTCGGCATCCACACTCGTTGAACGCCCAGATCACCGCGCTGCGCGATGGCGGCCCTGAGCGTCGAATCAATGCCGTGGTGGCCCTGCGCGAACTCAAGGACCCCAGCGTGGTCGAGGCCCTGATCAACGCCCTGCGTGACAAAGAACCCGAGGTGCGGCGCTGTGCCGTGGAGGCACTCGGCGTCTTGAAAGACGAGCGCGCCGCCGACGCCCTGGTCGACTGCCTGACCGATAAGGCACTCCAGATGCCTGTCATTATAGCACTTGGTGAACTGAAAGATCCACGGGCAACCGATGCCTTGGCCACTGTACTTCGGGGAGACGACGACAACGTGCGCGAAAATACCGCAGCCGCCCTCGCCAAAATCGGCTCACCCGCGGTGCCCTCCCTGTGTAGCGCCCTGCTGGACGACAACGAGCGCGTCCGCGAAAACGCCGCTTGGGCGCTGGGTGAAATCAAAGATCCCGAAGCCGTCGACTCCCTGCTTCGCGCCCTGCGTGACAGCAACTTGCTCGTGCGCGTGAAGGCCGTGGAGGCCCTCGGCGAAATCAAGGACCCACACGCCGTCGAATATCTCGTGAACTGCCTCCAGGACCGAAACCTGCTCGTACGCGTTCAAACGGCCAAGGTACTCGGGATCATTCGCGATGTGCGCGGGGCGGGTGCCCTCGCTCATGCCCTGAAAGATGAAAACCCCTTCGTACGTGAGCAGTCCGCCGAGTCCCTTGGCTGCATGAAAGACCCTCAATCCATTGAACCCCTCATCGAGGCACTGACCGATGAAAACGCCCAGGTACGCGAGCGCGTACTGAATGCTCTGCGCAACATTACCGGCAGTCAAAATCCGACAACCCACGGCGAATGGCAGAGTTGGTGGGAAGAAAACAAACGGGCGTTCAGGATTGAACACGATAACCGAACTCACTGACCATCACCCACACGCAACCCGGACAGAACACCATGGGCATTTACGACCGCGACTACATGAAACCCGACGCCAAGGCGCCGCTGACCATTACCCGCGAAATCAGAAAACCCAAACGAACAGGACCTAACCTCTCTCTCTGGTCCCGCCTGCGCTTTACCCTCTGGCTCTTACTGCATCCGGGGAAACGATAGCGACTCCTTATTGGAACCGGATGACTTCGCCATCCACACGGGTCACCATGCGGGTGAGAATGATCCACCATTGGGAGTAGGATTCCACCGTAATATTGATTAGAGCGTCACCGCGCTTCGACCGGATGGCCGCATCAATGGCGTCCCGCGTGGTATTGGCACCCGAGACGGGAATAATGCCCAACAGATAAATCCGACTGTCGGTCTCGGTGGCACGGCCCAGGTTCGTGTATCGTCGGCCTTCTATCGGGATATTCGACGGCGCTACCCCGCCGGGCATCATGGCGCATCCGGACACCAACAATATCAGAATCAGTCCCGCCATCCCTGCCATTGTTTTTTTCTTTATCTGCATTCTCTTTCTCCTTTTTGGGGAGTATAACCATCGGATGCCAAAGGTGACAATGATGGACATCGGAAAAAAAATACTGATAACCGGCGGTGCACGCCGACTGGGACGGATTCTCGCTGAAACGCTCGCGGCACGCGGCGTATCGCTGGCAATTCACTATCGCTCCTCCTCCGAGGAAGCAAACGACCTGAAGCGGCAGCTCGCCGCACGCGGAACCACGGCCCATCTCATTCAGGCTGACTTGACATCGCCGGCAGCCTGTGAAGACGTGCTAACCCAGTCCATCCAGTTGCTGGGCGGACTCGATGTGCTGATAAACAATGCCGCCACCTTTCACTCTGATATCCTGCTGGATATGGATATCGAGCAAGCGCAGAAACAAATGATGCTGAACTGCTGGGCTCCACTGCTGCTGGCCCGCTGCTTCGCACAACAGTGTCCCGGCGGAAAGATCATCCACATCCTGGATCAACGCATCGCACGGCACGATGGGCGCCACCTCTCCTACACGCTTTCAAAAAAAGCCCTAGCTGAATCAGTCGGCATGCTGGCCCTGGAACTGGCACCGAACTTCACCGTCAATGCGGTGGCGCCCGGAGCGGTCCTGCCGCCGGACGAGCGCTCGGAGACACGGGAAAAGGCAGGCGCGACACCGATGGACAGCGCGGGGACCCCGGAAGAGGTCGCGCAGGCGGTGGCCTTTCTGTTGGATGCCGAAAGCGTCACTGGACAGATTATTTATGTCGATGGCGGACAACACCTACTGTGAGATTGCGGCATACGGAGGGGTTTTTAAACATGGACCTGATTCGCATAACAGACCTGACGTTGAACTGCCTGATCGGGGTCTATCCGCATGAGCGCGAACGACGGCGACCCCTAGTGATCAATCTGGAAATTGAGGCGGATATTCAACCGGGAACCCGTACCGATCGCGTCGAGGACACCTTGAGCTACGAGGACATTCACAACGAAGTGCGCGACCTCGTTCTGCACAGTGAATATTCCCTGATCGAAGCCCTGGCCGAAGCCGTGGCCGATTGCTGCCTGAAACACCAGCGCGTGCATTCCGTGCGCGTCCGCATGGACAAGCCGGCTATTTTTGCTGATGCGCATTCCGCCGGCGTGGAGCTGCTGCGCGTCAAAAAAGAGAGCGATGCCTGATCCGACATCATGCGGGAAAATACCGTGTTTGCGGAGGATGAAATGGTGAGCCGGTCGGGGTTCGAACCCGAGACCCTTTGATTAAAAGTCAAATGCTCTACCAACTGAGCTACCGGCCCGTCATCTTCCTGAAAGGGAGTCGCCCTTGTACCGCAGTGCCGCCCCGGTGACAAGTGCTAATTCGATGTTTTTACCCGGACGGCAAGCACATCCATCCATGCATCCTGCGTGGCCGGATCGGCCCCTTCCACCGGCTGCGGCAACTCGTGATAGTTCTCCGGGTCTTCGGAAAATTCCGCCGGAACAGTTGGCGCATTCTCGGTGCCCAACACAATGCCGTTGGCACCCAAGGTGCCTGCCTTAGCTTTTATTTTCCCGAGTACCCGCGCACGGCTGTCATGCACCAGAGCATCCTGCACATGAATGACGGCCACTTTCACATAGCCTTCCGGGACCTCTTCGATTTGGTTGTAGACCACCACTTGATCGCCCGGAACCGATGGAAAGGTTTTCATCGTGGATTTGCGCACCGTCATGCGAACGCAGCCGGAAAACACAATCAACAGGGCAAGTGCGGCAAGCAAAGAATATCTCTTCATGGAAGTGGTCTCCTATAAGTTATGCCGTGCATACTAAAAAATGTCGGAGCATACCGCAATGGAATACTTGCTTCAGCAGCATGGGCTTCCAGTCCGTGATCTTCTGCGAAAGTTGGGCGGCGGAGGCCGTTGAACGGTCTTCGGCATTGAGCGGCTCAGCCGAATGCTTCGCCCTATCGATGAACCAGCGTCAACTCCATCGGCAGGCGCACGGTTCGCGTTTGAATATACCAACGCACGGCGTGCCTGACTGACCATCGCCAGCAGGAGCAGCAGCAGCAAGCCCAGACGAAAAGGCAGGCGGCTATTCCTTCACGCCGCCGGACGTCAGGCCGGAAACCAAGAATTTCTGGCACACCAGAAACATGATCGAAATGGGGATACCACTGAGGACAGCCGTGGCGGCAAAACGTCCCCACTGATAGTTCTGATCATAGAGAAACGAATTCGCGCCGACGGCCAAGGTCCAGCTTCCGGTTTGTGTCAACACCACGCTGGCCACCGGATATTCGCCCATGTAGGAAATGAAGGAAAGAATGAAGACGACCGCGAAAATGGGCAGGCTCATCGGTAGTAGAATGCCGATGAAGGTTTGAAAGGTGGTGGCACCGTCGATCATGGCGGACTCTTCGATGCTGGCCGGAATAGTGTCAAAATATCCCTTGATCATCCAGATGTAGATCGCCACACCGCCCAGATAGACGAGCATCAGCCCCGGATGCGTGTTGAGCCCGAGTGCGGGCACATACGTTCCAATAACATTCAAAATCGCGTAAATGGCCACGAGAGAAAGCACCTGCGGAAACATCTGGAGGATCATCAGCCCGGTGAGAAGACGGCCGCGCCCCTGAAAGCGGAGGCGGGCAAACGCATAGGCTCCGGTGCCCGAGAGCAGCAGAATCATCAACGAGGAAACCGCTGCAACCAGAATCGAATTCCCGAACCATTGCAACACGTAGGATTTCTCACCGGTCAGACCCAGCACGTATTTCCAGTGCTCCAGACTCACCGGGTCCGGAATCAAACTCCCCAGCGACATGTTTCCCTGACGAAAGGAAATGGAAATGATCATCAGAAAGGGAAACATGGTCAACGCCACAAACGCCACAAGAAATAAATACGTGAGCGTTAAGCCGAGGGTATGAAATTTGCCTTTAATCATGGTCGCACTCCCGTTTCACGTCACCGTTTGTTCGTTGCATCGTTCCTCGTGGCCGCTTTGAGATTCACATAGGAAAGAATACTGACGAGCACAAAAATGATAGCGGCAATAGCGCTGGCAAACCCATAGTTTGCACCAGCGTTTCGGAAGGCCAAATTGAAGGTGTAGGTGACGAGGATGTCGGTGTATCCCACATTGGTTGCCGCGCCGACCATTTGCGGGGCACCGCCGGTGAGCAGCTGAATGAGGAGGAAGTTATTGAAATTGAAGGCGAAGCCGGCAATGAGCAGCGGTTTCAGCGGTGGGAGGATAAGCGGAAGCGTCATGCGCCACACATCGCTCGCCGGCGTACCGCCGTCGATTGCGGAGGCCTCATAGATGTCCTTCGGAACCGACTGCAGGATGCCCGTGCACAGAATCATCATGTAGGGATAGCCCAGCCACAAATTCACGATCAGCACCATAACCCGCGCCAGCAACGGATCGGTCGTCCAGTCGGGCCGAATGCCAAAGAGCATGTGGAGAAAGGTGTTGATGTCGCCGAACTGCGGATTGAAAAGCCCACGAAAAATTAGAATCGAAATAAAGGCAGGCACCGCATATGGCAGAATAACCAGTGAGCGCCAGATTTTCTGACCGCGTATGGCCTCCCACTCCAGCAATACAGCCAGCAGAAACCCAAGCACAAAGGTCAGCAGCACGGAAAGGAGGGCAAAGAGAATGGTCCAGATAAAGACCGTGATAAAAGGTCCGCGCACGGATTCGTCGGTGAAAATCTGCGTAAAGTTTTTCCAGCCGATGTTTACGCGAAAACCAGGGCCGACGGATTGTCCTTTTTCATCCATGTAATATCCGGTGATGAAGTCCGGCTTTACGACCTGTCCAGTATCCTTGTTTCGGAAGGAATCATCCTCCGGGTTCAGGGTCCAGGTGTTTATGGTGGGCGCAAAGGTGGTGAAGCTGTTCATACGCAGAGAGGCCTCCGTGTCCGGGTCCGTCAGCGTAATATTTTTCAGGCTGTTTCGGATTTCGATCACGCGGCGTACGGGCAGCGGCGTCCCTGCCGGTGCCGACTTCTCCTGCGTGACCGCCAAATCCGTCATGCTTTCCAGGTTCGCCTCAAACGGCTCCGAGATCAGCCAAAAACCACCAGCGGAGGCGGAGGCATCCTCTCCTGTGGGTTGCGCCGTGGTTTCCACCGTGAGAAAATATCGTTCAGCCCCCGCGCCTTCATACACCTTCATGGGATGGCTTCTGTTCGCATCCACTGTTTTTTCACGTTGGAAGTAGGTCTTCGTTTCCGCGAAGGTAAGCAGGTTATTGCCGCTGTAATTGGTAAAGGCGATATAGATCGTATAGATCAGCGGAACAATCACGAAGAGGCCGAAGCCCAGCAGACTGGGAAACAGATAGCGCCACGCATAGGTTTTTGCGTTGGCATAGATGAAGGCCGCCAAACCGATCACTGCTAGAATCATCACACCGAGCACCGGATGACCACTCCGATAGATGAGATAATCTAGGTATAGGAGCGCCAGCATGATCGCCCCATACAGAACTTTCGGCATCGTTTGATTCAACTTCATAACAAACCTTACTTTGCGTTTTCCTTCTTCATAATATCCGCCGCATTATCAAGGGCGGTTTTGGCGTCCGACTGACCGGAGGTGACGGTTTTCACGGCGGCCTCCAACGCGCTCCAAAAGACACCAACCTGCGGAATGTTCGGCATGAGCGTGCCCAGCTCCACGTTTTGCATAATGGCCTCGACGTGGCCGTCTGCCTTCTGCTGATCGTAGGCTTCGGTCAACGCGGGTGGGCCGCCGAAGGTATCGGCATTCAATGCCTGAAGTCCATCCAGCGTGATCACGTATTCCTTGAGAAACATTTCCGCGAGATACTCATTCGGCGTTCGTGCATCGATCATGGCCGTCAGCACGCCTACAAAAGGCTTGGCAGGTCCGCCGACACCGGGAATCACGGCCACCCCGAAATCAATGCCGTTTTTGGTGAGGTTGTTCCACTCCCAAGGGCCCGTCACCATCATCGCCAGTGTCCCCTGCATCATCTTGGATATCATCACATCATAGGTGGCCGACCTCGGCATCACGCCCTGTGCAATCATGTCTGCAACGTATTGCAACGCCTTCACGGCCCCATCCGTATTCACGCCAACATCGGCCAAGTTGTAGCTTCCTGCAGCATCACGTCCAAAAACATAGCCGCCCGCACCCGCCAGAAACGGCCAGGTGAAATAGGGCGTGTCATAGGCCCAGAGAATCGGCAGCACGTCTCGCGCCTGATCCGGTTTAGCCATGGAGCGCACTTCCTCCAGTGTGGCGGGAACCTTGTTCACCAGCTTTTTGTTGTAGATCAGCGTCACGCATTCCATGGTGACCGGGTAGCCCCAGAGCCTACCGTTGTAGCTGACGCCATCCCACGCCTTTTCGCTGAAGCCAGCCTTGTAGACATCGTCCACATCAATCGGACGAATCAAGCCGCTCTGAGCCCAGCCGCCAAGCCGGTCGTGCGCCCAGATCATGATGTCGGGGCCGCGTCCAGACAGGGCAGCCTGAGGAAATTTATTTTCGGGGTGATCGGGATGCTCCACGGTTACGGGAATGCCCGTATCCCTGGCAAAACGATCACCGAGCTGCTGCAGTGCGGCGTAGGGTTTGTCGCCATTGATCCAAATCAGCAGTCGGCCTTCTTCGAGGGCATTCGCCCGCAGCGCCATACACGCCAAGACCACGCCCACCCACATCATCCGACATCTCCGTTTCATCGCTCTCTCCTGGTTATCCAATCACACAAGGGGACGCTCAGCAGATAACCGCGTCCGTCTCCCGATCAAAAAAGTGCGTCTTTTCCATATTGAAACAGACGCTGTATTCCGCACCGATTTTGGCGTTGGCGATCTCCTGTGTCTTGGCGACGAACGAGTGGCGTCCTGTATCGAGATAGATATAGATTTCATCGCCCATGGGCTCGACCACCTCGACGCGGGCATCCACCCGGAACGGCCTTGCAGATTCCGGCGCGCGTGCCTGGTGATAGACATCACCAGGACGCACACCAAAGACCACTTCTTTCCCCGCATACGGGCGCAACGCATCGGCTTGGAGCGATGGAAGCGTCAGTGAGAACGCCCCTTCTTCAAATATCACATCCCCCCCATCCGCTCGGATACGCCCCTCGAAGAAATTCATTGGCGGGCTGCCAATGAATCCCGCCACGAATCGGGTCTTCGGGTTGCGAAAGAGGTCCAGCGGCGCGGCGACCTGCTGGATCACGCCGTCCTTCATCACCACAATACGCGAGCCCATGGTCATGGCCTCCACCTGATCGTGCGTGACGTAGATGATGGTGGCCTGAAGTTTTTTGTGGAGTTTGCTGATTTCCGCTCGCATCTGGACGCGCATCTTGGCATCCAGATTGGAAAGCGGTTCATCAAAAAGAAACACCTTCGGTTTGCGTACGATGGCACGCCCCACGGCCACCCGCTGTCGCTGTCCGCCGGACAGCGCCTTCGGCTTACGATCCAGATACGGTGTAATGCCCAGAATCTCTGCCGCCTCCCGGACCCGCTCATCAATCTCCTTCTTCGGGTAGCCACGCATTTTGAGTCCATAGGCCATGTTTTTATAGACGGACATGTGCGGGTAGAGGGCGTAATTCTGAAAGACCATGGCAATGTCGCGATCCTTTGGGGGCACTTCATTGACCAGGCGCCCATCAATACTGATGCTCCCCCGGCTGATGTCCTCGAGCCCAGCCACCATGCGCAGGGTGGTGGACTTACCGCATCCGGACGGACCAACCAGCACCAAGAATTCCTTGTCCTGAATTTCCAGGTTCACGTCATCGACCACCGTGATGTTGCCCGGATAGATTTTAAACACATGCTCCAGCGTCACTTTGCCCATCATGGCCTCCA
>Ga0075120_10002964_pt1 | contig 11926 bp, 14 predicted proteins | sample AntAceMetag02UKL_FD_69792 | JGI IMG/M metagenome (GOLD analysis project Ga0075120, IMG submission 69792) | Saline lake microbial communities from Ace Lake, Antarctica - Antarctic Ace Lake Metagenome 02UKL | ecosystem: Environmental > Aquatic > Non-marine Saline and Alkaline > Saline | place... | reverse complement strand
ATAAATACTGGATATAAAGAAGTGTGGTTACTCGGTCAAAACGTAAACTCTTACAAGGGAGGACTAACTTTTGCTAATCTTCTTAGAGAGATTGACAGCGCAAGGGGTGACTTTTGGATTAGATTCGCCAGTTCTCATCCAAAAGATCTTTCTTCGGAGATAATTCACGCTATTCGAGACTGTAAAAAAGTAACTAAATATTTGCACCTTCCAATACAATCTGGAGACGATGAAATGCTCAAAAAAATGAACCGCCCATATGATGTAAAGAGATATGAAGAGATTATCGAAGAGGTAAGAAAAAATATTCCTGGAATTTCAATATCAACCGATGTGATTATTGGTTTCCCGGAAGAAACAGAAAAACATTTCAGTAACACCGTAAAACTTTTCCGAAAGCTTGATTTTGACATGGCTTATATTGCCAGATACTCTCCCCGTGCAGAAACCGCAGCGGGTAAAATTAAAGAAACCGTAACAAATGAAGAGAAAAGAAGAAGAGAAAAAGTGTTGGAAGAAATAATAAAAGAAAGTGCGCAAAAGAGAAACAAGTCTTTTGTGGGGAAAAAATTAAAAGTTTTAGTTTTTAGAAAAATTAAAAGTAACTATTTAATTGGGAAAACCACTGGATATCAAAACGTAATTTTCAAGGGGAAAAAAGATTATATCGGTAAATTTACAAAGGTTAAAATAACTCATTCTTCTTCATGGGGATTAAAAGGAACAATAATCCAAAAATAGTTGTTATCTTAGGTCCAACTTCCTCTGGAAAAAGTGATCTGGCCGTTTATTTGGCAAAAAAGTTTAACGGCGAGGTTGTTTCTGCTGACTCAAGACAAGTTTATAAGGGAATGAATATTGGAACAGGGAAAATAACCAAAAAAGAAATGCAAAGAGTTCCTCATCACCTTCTTGATGTCGCAAATCCAAAAAGAAGGTTTTCTGTTTCTCAATATAAAATATTCGCAGAAAAAGCGATAGAAAAAATAATAAAGAAGAAAAAGCTTCCTCTTGTTTGTGGCGGCACTGCTTTCTATATCAATTCTTTAGTAGATGGAATTGTAATCCCCGAGGTTTTTCCTGACTGGCAATTAAGAAAGAAAATGGAGAGAAAAAGCGCTGAAGAACTTTACCAAAAACTCTTAAAGTTAGATCCATCAAGAGCAAAGAATATAGACAAAAATAACAAAAGAAGACTAATTAGAGCATTAGAAATCATTGAGAAAACAAAAAAAAAGATTCCAAAAACTAAAATTAAAAAAATATACTCTCCCCTCTTTTTGGGGATGAAAATAGCTCAAGAAGATTTAAACAAGAAAATTGATGAGAGGCTAAAAAAAAGATTAGAACAAAAAATGGTAAATGAAGTAAAAAAACTAAAAAAATCTGGAGTTTCTTTTAAAAGATTAGAAGAATTTGGATTAGAGTATAAGTGGATTGCTCTCTATCTCCAAGAAAAAGTCACTTACGAAAAAGCAGTAGAATCACTTTCTACGGACATTAAAAAATTCAGCAAGCGTCAGATGGTCTGGTGGAAGCACGATAAAAGAATTAATTGGACAGAGAAATACGGCGAAGCAGAAAGAGTAATAAAAGATTTTTTAGAAAAACCTTAATTTATATCAAGAGTTTTTATTTTTATTCAAATAAAATAACTTCTTTTTAAAAATAACTTTTGTTTTCCTTTTGTTTTCACAAAAATAATCTCCCCATTTAGCCAAAAAATATTTTAACATTTTACACCTCAACCTATATGTATTCCAATGTGTCATTATCCCCAAATAAGAGTTCATAGAAGAGGTAAGTAATTCCATTTCTTCTTCCAAGAGACCTTTCTGGGGAAAAAGTTTATTTTTCTTTATAGCAATGTAAAAATTTCCCTTGGTACGATTTGCGATATAAATTCTAAAAGGCTTTATAACTGCCCCTAAAAACATCACTCCTTTTTTATAGTCTTGTAAATAAATTTTCTTTGGATGGAGGGTTAACTCCAGTTTTTCTTCAAGAAAATTTTTTATTTTAGGGATTATGCTTTTTAAGTATTCTTTATCATTGTGAATTACCACAAAGTCATCTACGTATCTACCGTAGTACCTTATCGCCATATCTTTTTTTATAAAATGATCAAGGCCATTAAGGTATATATTTCCAAAGAGTTGTGATGTTAGGTTGCCAATCGGTAATCCACAATTTGTCTTAGCACCAAATAAACTTTTCGTTTTCGGTAGTCCTCGCCAACTATTTCGTTTCCCTTTTACAATACAATTTTTTGTTGGATTATTGTAAATTGTTTTTTCAAGAAGATATAGTATCAACGTTAAATCAAAATTAATCTTTTCCTGTCTCTTTAATAAATTGTCTTTTATAATAGAAAAAAGAATATCCCTGTTTATAGACATAAAATACTCTTTCACATCCATTTTTAATATATAGCAATCTTTTTGATAGTTATTAGAACAAGACCGAATAAAATGATCAACTCTTTTTATTCCATGATGAACCCCTTTTCCTCTACGACAACTATAAGTGTCATTAATTAATATCTTTTCAAAAATAGGATAAATATAATTATATATGAAATGATGAACAACTCTATCCCGAAAATTCGCAGCAAATATTTCTCTTTTTACCGGCCTATCAACAACAAAGCAAATACTTCTTTTTGGTTCATATCTTCTTTCGATTATTTCTTCAAAAAGTGTAAAAATATTTGATTCAAAGTTTTTTTCAAAAATCAGAGCATTGATGGTGTTTCTTTTATTTTTTCGTGCATCAAAATATGCATCAAACATATCTTCAAGCATTTCTTGTTCGTTTATTTTCCTAATTAAATGAAGTTGCGACATTTTTAAAACACTCGCTAAACAAAATTGTTTAGCGAGCATGTTAAATCCCTGAGACACCTCACAGAAAAACCATTGCCCTTATTATTGGCATTGCGGTTCACCGTAGAGTTACTGGAATTCAGGTTCCGTTTCCAAGCATTCGTAGAACTACTCTCTGTACTAGACCAGAAGTTCGCGTTTGTAGTAAGATTGTTAAAACTCCCATCGGTATTCCGGTTGCCTGCTGGTACCTAAAATAAAAACAACCACTCAATTATTTACAGAATCATATCACATACTCTGTAAACATGTGTGTTTAACACATAAATACCTTGTAAAACAAGGGGGCTGTCGGATTTAATCTGCGCTCTCGTTTATGCCTTAACATAAACAATTCCGGCAAATTATTTTACAGATTTCTGCCAACCAAAAAGCTGTTTTGAGACTACTTCAACTCTTTTATTGATATGAACAAATTTTTTTGTACTTATTTGATGTAAATCTTTTACTAGACGAATTATTAGACGAATCTTTTCTAACTTCTCTCTTGTTTTAACAATAATATCTTTTTTATCTTCAGAACAGTTTGCTTTGTAAATAAGCATTACTAAACTTACTGTTTCTTCTTTTAAGGTTTGTCCAATTGTATATTTGTACTCCCTAGTAAAATCTTTAACAAACCTAAATATTTCCAATAGCAAATCATAACTTGCTTTGTATACTGGTAATTCATCGTAATTTGCCATTCTCTATTTTATTAACCCCCTTTAAAATGTGACCTTCGAAATCTGCAAACAAGTTGCAGATTTCGTAAATAGTCAAATAGTCTAATCCCTGAGACACCTCACAGAAAAACCAAGGCCCTTATTACTGGCATTGCGGCCCACCGCAGAGTAACTGGAATGCAGGCCCCGTGTCCAAGCAGGCGTAGAACTACTCTCTGTACTAGACCAGAAGCTCGCGTAAGTAGTAAGATAGTGAAAACTCCCATCGGTATGCCGGTAGCCTGCTGGTAATGCGGTAAATCCTGAAATATTATCTCCGCCAAAAGTAGTTGCTTTCAATTTTGTTCCTGCGGGTGAACAGTCCCAAAGGCCACTTCTTCCTGAGTCACATGTTCCTGTCGCAAAATAATTGTCTAATGCATGTTGCTCTGCGTCTGTGGGTAGTCTCCATCCTGAAGGACAAGCAGTCATTGCTGCCGGCCAGTTGTAAAGCACTCCTCTTCCAGAGTATACGTTTATTCCACTTTCAACATGTGCTTTAGCTACTTCTACGTCTGTTCCGTTGTATCCGTAGACGTAGTAATAAGGGGTTAATGTGCTTCCTGTGGCTGGTCCTACTACAGAAGGAAGGTATTTAAGGTTCTCTGCTGTGTAGCACTGATTGTTGATTTGTACTGTTCTGTAGGTGTTCGCACCTGAATCGACAATTGTAAATCCACATGTCTCTCTTTTGGGAGCATGGACTTTTACAGTGTTTCCCTTGACTACCATTTCATATCCTATTCCGTTGGAGTTTCCGTGATATCCTTGAGGATCTACTGGAATGGGAATGTTCATAGAAGAAAGATCAACAAGTCCACTGCAATCTGGGGTTTCCAGGTTAGTATTGCATATCTCTATTAATGTTGTAGGACTTCCTGGGAATTCTCCCTCGTCAATGTTGTATACGTATAAAGCGCTCTCCAGCGCATTCAGGTGTTTTGCTCTTGTTGCATCTCTTGCTTCTGCTAGTCTTTGCCCGGGAGTAATGGTAATGATTACTGTTGCTGCCAGGATAGCAATGATGCCAATGACGATTAATAGTTCGATGAGAGTAAAAGCCCTTTGCTTTTTATTGTATTTTAAAGTGTTTTGAGGAAACATATTTCTTTAATTGTTACATTTTCTTTTTTATCGCCTTTAATATATTTTACTTTTTTTAAAAATATTAGCATAGTAATTGGGGGGCCAATACTTTTTCCTCTTTTTTACAAATTATACAATAAATTACTTATTTAGAACATCTTTCAAGATACTATCTACCTCTTCTGGGTTGGCTCTTCCTTTTGTTTTCGCCATCACTTGTCCAATTAAAAATGTGAGAGCCTCTTCCTTCCCCTCCTTATAATCATCAACTGCTTTCTCGTTCTCCTTAACTACCTCTAAAACAATATTTTTTACTTCTTCTTTGTCATCCATCTGAGAAAGATTCTTTTCTTCGATAATCTCTCTTGGGCTCTTGTTAGAGCTCATCATTTCTTTCAGGACAACTTTAGCAATTTTACTTGATATTTCTTTGTTTGAAATAAGTGTTACAAACTCTGCAAAATTATCTGGAGTTATATTAATCTCTTGAAAACTCCTTTCAAGCATCCCTAAAATATCGGTTAAAAGATAGTTCTTTATAATCTGAAAAGAGCTCTCATTTTTAACTTTCTTAGCAACTTCTTCAAAATAATCGGCAAGCTCATGGTTACTGATAAAAACATCTATCTCTTTTTCATTCTCTATTTTATACTCTTTTTTAAAACGTTTTCTTTTTGCCTGTGGAAGCTCTATCTCAACTTTCAACTCTTCTTTATTAAAAGGAGTCTCATTTAAATAAAGAGGCGGAAGATCTGGTTCTGGAAAGTACCGGTAATCATGTGCTGACTCTTTTTCCCTTTGACTAAATGTTTTTTCTTTTTTATCGTCCCAACCACGAGTCTCCTGAACAACCTTATCACCTCTTTCCAAAATCTCTGTTTGTCTTTTAATTTCATATTCGACAGCAAAGCGAACCGTACGAAAAGAATTAAGATTCTTTATTTCTACTTTTGTGCCAAAAGGCTCTCCTTCTTTGGAAATTGAAATATTAACTTCGACTCTCATCTGCCCCTGTTCCATGTTTGCATCAGAAACATTAAGGTACCGAAGAATTAGTCTTAGTTCTTCGGCAAACTTATGTGCTTCTTCACCAGAAGAAATATCAGGTTCAGTAACTAGCTCCATCAAAGGTATCCCCGCTCTATTAAAATCAACAAGCGAGTATCTTTTTTTCTCATCATGAACAAGTCTTCCTGTATCTTCTTCTAGGTGTATTCTGTTGATACGAATTTTTTTATTACCAATCTCCAAATATCCTTGCAGACAAAAAGGTTTTTTATCTTGAGAAATCTGATAACCTTTTGGAAGATCAGGATAAAAATAATTTTTCCTGTCAAAATGAGAAACATCTTGCAATTTGCAATTTAGCGCTTTTCCAACAAGCAAAACTTTCATAATTGCATCCTTATTCGCAACCGGCAATGCACCGGGATGTGCTAAACAAACAGGACAAACATTAGTATTTGGGTTTTTATCATCCGCTTCATTAGCACAAGAACAAAACATCTTCGAATGTGTTTTGAGTTGTGTATGAATTTCTAATCCAATGACTGGCTTATACATTTTTATTTTGCTTCATCAGCTACTATTTGCACGCCAGAACTAGTCCCAATAATATCGGCTCCAGCATCTACCATGTATTTTGCTTGAGTGTAGTTTCTAATATTGCCCGATGCTTTAATTAAGAGTCCTGGAGCAGCTTCTCTCATAATTTTAAGATGATAACCCTTTTCCTCTACCTCTCTCTCCTCAAGAGGATCCTTAAATGTCGCTGTTTTAACGCAAATCGCACCAGCTTCTTTAACAATCTCGGATGCTTTTTTGATCTCGTTGTCTGTAAGATATCCTGATCCGATAATAACCTTAGTATCACAAAGTTCACATACCGGCTTTAAATCTTCTAAAACTTTTTCATATCTCTCGTACTTCAAATCAACAATATTCATCACAATATCAAGTTCATCTGCTCCGTCTTCTTTTGCTTTCTCACAAACCCTCATTCTCTCCTCATGGGAACTAAGACCCATTGGTGGGTCTATAAGAACAACTACTTTAACAACACTTCCTTCAACTTCTTCTGAACATAGTTTTGTCCACTCTGGATTAACACAAACTCCGTGAAAGCCGTATTCTTTCGCTTCACTACAAAGTCTTTTAATGTCTTCCTCTGTAGCATCTTTGTTTATATTTGTATGATCTATTGTTTTTGCGATATTCATTGTTTTCTTTTTAAATTAATAATATTTAATATTAACACAAAAAATTAGCTATCTCAATTCCTCTTTTCTAAAACCTTAAAAGAAAGGAGTGGGTTTTTCCCTTTTTTTTCTTCTACTGTTTCCCACTCTTTTTTATCAAAATCTGGGAAATAAACATCTCCTTTAAACTCTTCATCAATTATTGTGAGATATATTCTATCGGCTCTTTCTAAAAATTGTGCATAAACAGACTTTCCTCCAGCAATCATAATTTCTCCATCTGCGAGAGATAGTGCTTCTTCTATTGATGAAGCAACAACTACATCTCTAAAGGGCTTTTTATCGCGCGATAAAACAATTATTTTTCTTCCATGAAGCTTTTTATTAATTCCCAAGTACGTTTTCTCTCCCATTATCACATACTTTCCCATTGTCTTTTCTTTAAAATACAGCAGGTCTTCCTTAAGGCTCCATGGCAGGCTATCTCCATTACCAATTAACCAATTTTTATCAACTGCAACAATAATCGATATCATACCGCCATTTCTGCTTTTATCGAAGGATGGTGCTTGTAATCTTTTAAAACAATATCTTCCATTTTAAAATCATCTATATTCTTAATTTCTTTATTTAGTTCTAAAGTAGGCAAAGTATAAGGATCTCTCTTTAGTTGTTCTTCAACTTGATTAAAATGATTTTTATAAACATGAGCATCTCCTAAAACATGAATAAATTCTCCTGGTTCCATATCAACAACTTGCGCTATCATATGCAAAAGCAAAGAATAAGAAGCAATATTAAAAGGAACTCCCAAAAACATATCGCAACTGCGCTGATACATTTGTAAAGAAAGCTTATTTTTTGCCACAAAAAGCTGAAAAAATGCGTGGCAAGGAGGAAGTGCCATCCTCTCTAGTTCTCCCGGATTCCAAGCACTAACAATGTGTCTTCTTTCGTATGGATTTTTTTTAATTCCCTCAATAACTTCTTTTAGTTGATCCAAAAAACTTCCATCGGGCCTTTGCCAGTTTCTCCACTGCACACCATAAATTCTTCCAACATCTCCTTCAAACTCAGCTTTATCTTTCCAATAATCCGCATTAGCGTTATCATCCCAGATATAACAGTTCATTTTGTGAAGTTCGTTAATATCTCTACTTCCTTTAATAAACCATAAAAGCTCTGCCTTCACAGCATCAAAAAACAGTTTTTTTGTTGTTACTGCTGGGAAACCATCACTCATATCGTATCTTGTTTGGATGCCAAAAAAGGCTTTTGTTCCGACTCCTGTTCTATCTTCTCTTTCGTCTCCTTTTTCGTAAACTTCTTTTAAAACGTCAAGATATTTTTTCATTTTTTAAAAAAGACTTAAGGTTATATTTTTTATTTCCTCTGAAACTTCTTCTATGCTTTTTTCACCATTTATAACTTTAAAAAAGTCATATTCTTTAACAAGGCGCTGATAACTCTTTTTGATTATTTCTAATTTCTTTTCTTTCTCAAAAAGTTCAAAACTAAATCGATTTTCGCTAATTCTTTTTATACAAATTTTCGGAGATGTTTTTAAGTAAAAGACAATATCTGGAAGAATAAATCTTTTATTTATTCCTTTAAGCCAATTCCAATCATTAACCTCCAATGAGCCGAAAGCAATTGATGAAAAAAAATATCTATCACAAACAACCGTTATCCCTTTTTCTAGATAAGGAATAACTTCTTTTTCCAGGTGGTGTGCTCTATCTGCAGCAAAAAGGAGTTGTAAACATTCTGGGCTACTTTTCCAATCACCTTGTAACTGTCCTCTAATAAGACCTCCTATCAAATTATTCGTTGGTTCTTTTGTAATATGTGTCTTGATCTTCTTTTTTTTTAAAAAAGAAACTAAATTATCAGTCTGAGTTGATTGTCCAGAACCATCAAGACCCTCAAAAACGATAAACTTTCCTTTCTTAATATTCATTATAATTTTTAATTATTTTCTTTGCTTCTTCTTCTAAAAAACTTATACCTTTATCATTTTTTATTGTTATATCTGCGTTTTTACCGATCTCTTTTATCTGCACCTCAGTTCTCCCTGAATCAATTTCTAAAAACTTTTCATAGGAAACATTATCATCTTTTTTCTCTCCTCTTTCTTTTATTCTCTCCCATCTTTTTTTTGTATCAAGCGTGATATAAACAACCATACCACCAATTCCTTTGATAAAATCTATTTCTTCTTTTACCCTTATGCCGTTGACGATAATTACTTCTCCATCACACTTTTTAATTTTTCTTGCTACCGATTTCATTAAAATATCTTCTCCAAACCTATCTCGCAAGACATTGGCAAGCCATTGCTGATCTTCTTTTTTAATGTCTTTAAAAAAAAGCCCTAAAATTTTTGTTAGGACTTCTGAAAAACGAAGAGATATAACTGAAGGAAATGATTTTTCAACGATTCTACAAAAAGTATCTTTTCCTGATCCGGTCTCTCCAACGAGACCAATAATTTTTTTATTCATTTAATCTTCTAAAAAATTGATTTTTGCTTCTGGTTTTTTTAAAACTTCAAAAATTATCCCTGCTTCATTAAAAAGTTCAACGAAAGAATTATCGGAATATTCCTGAAAACTAACCAACCTTTTGATTTTAGCATTAACAAGCATTTTCGCACAAAGTATACAGGGAGTATGTGTACAATAAACAGTAGATCCCTCTAAAGATACCCCATGCAAAGATCCTTGTATGATAACATTTTGCTCCGCATGAATTGCCCGGCAAACTTCATGCATTTTACCGGAAGGAATATTATTTTCGTCTCGAAGACATCCTAGTTCTAAGCAATCTTTTGTTTTAGCAGCAGCTCCGTTGTATCCGGTAGATAGTATCTGTTTGTCTTTAACAGCAACAGCGCCAACCTTTCTTCTCCTACAAGTTGATCTCTCGGCGACAACTGCCGCGATTTTTAAGAAATATTCGTCAATAGAGATTCTTTCCATTCTTACTCTTTGATATTAATACCCATGTTTTTAGCTGTTCCCTCAATAGTACGCATTGCAGCTTCAACGTCATCGGTATTAAGATCTGGCATCTTCTTTTGTGCAATCTCACGAATTTGTTCTTTGGTTATCTCCCCTATTTTTTTCTTCTTGGGATTCCCTGAACCTTTTTCAATGCCCAGTGTTTTTAAAATTAGTTCTGATGCTGGCGACTCTTTTAGTATAAAATCATAAGAACCTCCTTCATAAACAGTGATTTCAACGGGAACGGTTGATCCAACTCTGTCTTGTGTTTTGTTATTAAAATCAAGACAAAACTGCCCCATATTAATTCCGTGAGGAGCTAGAGCTGGTCCAATTGGTGGCGCAGGGGTTGCTTTTCCCGCTCCAACTTGTAACTTTATAATGGTTTTAACTTTTTTAGACATAGATTAACGTTATAACTTTTTAATTTGCAGAGAATCAAGCTCTACAGAAGTGTCTCTTCCAAACATATTAACTAAAACTTTTACTTTTCCTCTTTCTTTATCTACTTCAGAAACCTTTCCATCAAAATCTTTAAATGGCCCGTCGGTTATCTTAACAACGTCTCCTTCTTCGACATTAATTTTAAACTGAGGAACTTCTTGTTTTACTCTTTTCATCAGAACATCAACTTCTTCTTGTGTAAGAGGAACAGGAATAACCCCTGCACCAACAAAACCACTAACATTTGGAGTATTACGGACAACATACCATGATTCGTCGGTAACAATCATCTGAACTAAAACATATCCAGGGTAAAGCTTTTCTTCGACTTCTTTTCTTTTCCCATCACGAATTCTAATTTTCTTTTCCCTCGGAACAATAACATCAAAAATTTTATCCTCTATCTTAAAAGACTCCACTCTTTGTTTGAGATTTTTTGCCACTGCTTCTTCATATCCAGAATAAGTATGAATAACGTACCAATTTTTTTCTTGTGTAACTTCTTGTCTGGACATTTTTTAAAAATTATTGAATAAACCTTTCTAAAAGGCTAGCAACAACATAATCTACTCCTCCGAGATAAATAGCTACCACCAAAGAAGCAACAACAACCATGATAGAGTATCTGATGGTTTCTGCTTTTGTTGGCCAGGTCACTTTTCTTACTTCTTGTCTAACCTCTTTCAAAAACTGACTTATTTTATTCATATTAGCGTGTTTTTATCAAAATAACTCGCTAATTATATTGGAAAAATGCTCTCTTGTCAAACATCCAAATTACCCACTTCTTTGGCATGAGTTTTTATAAAATTCTTACGTAAGGCAACTTCTTGTCCCATTAAGGCATCAAAAACCCTGTCTGCTTCTTTAGCGTCCTCAATTGTAATTTGTAAGAGGATTCTGTTTTCAGGATTCATTGTGGTTTCCCAAAGCTGAATAGGATTCATCTCTCCCAACCCCTTATATCTCTGAATATCAACTGATTCACTTTTAATATCTTCTAATATTTCTGCCTTATCTTCTTCCATATAAGCATATTCTATTCTTTTCCCGGATTGAATTTTGTAAAGAGGCGGTCTGGCGATATAAATATATCCTTTTTCAATAAGTGGCCTAAAGTGTCTAAAAAATAAAGTTAAAAGAAGCGTTTTTATATGATTCCCATCAGAGTCGGCATCACACATAATGATTACTCGATGATAACGTAACTTTTCAATATCAAAATCTTCTGCAATAGCCGTTCCTAGTGCGATCACCAGAGCTTTTACTTCTTTTGATTCTAGTATTTTATTTAATCTGCATCGCTCAACATTAAGAATCTTCCCTTTAAGAGGCAATATTGCTTGAAACCTTCTATCGCGCGCTCCTTTACAACTGTTGTGAACAAACACTCCACTTGACAGGGCAAAGTTATGAGTTCCTTTAACTTCAATATCATAGACATCTATTTTTTCTTCAAGTCTTACAATTCTTTTTATTTTATGGTTATAGTTCGAGACAGCTTCTTTCATTTTTTCCTCCTTGTTTCCAAAAAAACGCTGACAGATTGTATCGTATCGCAAAATACTCTTGTCGTTTAGCTCTATCCTTTTTAGATTATACTT